>Ga0164293_10002318_pt1 | contig 16151 bp, 18 predicted proteins | sample GEODES118metaG_FD_111487 | JGI IMG/M metagenome (GOLD analysis project Ga0164293, IMG submission 111487) | Eutrophic lake water microbial communities from Lake Mendota, Wisconsin, USA - GEODES118 metaG | ecosystem: Environmental > Aquatic > Freshwater > Lake | place: USA: Lake Mendota...
ATCATTCCTTTTTCTTGTCTAAAGAATGATAATGATTAAACTTAAGTCGTAAAAAGATAAAAACACCGATTAAATTGAGCCCAAAAATAATTAAGCCCATCGCAAGAACAAATTCAGTGCTCATTTTTACCCGCAAACAGAAGAGCTCCAGCAGATAAAATAGAAGGGACCCAGAGGCCTACGAAAAGTCCGTGTTGCTTATTATGTTATTTCACAGCCCTAGACAATAAAGTCGCTAGCATCTAAAATCCAGAAGAGTATTTGAGCATGAATAAAAAAAATGAAAAATTGTCGAGTGGCCTCTTTGTCCTCGGCTTTGCTCTCCGTCATCAAATTCGATTTTAATTCTTGCATAACGGTTGCTCGCGCTTATTCTATTTTTTAACCTTCTGAATGTGGAATTAGATTATTCAAGGAGCCTTCCAGTGAAAACAAATAATGGCTATTTTTCTCAGCCCAATTTAAATAAAAAAGATCTCTACTTTGTTTGTGATGATGATATTTGGAAGGCTTCACTTGATGGTGGCTCAGCTTTACGACTGACAAATCACCAAGGAATATGCACTGCACCTATGGTCTCGCCAGATGGTTCACTTCTTGTTTTTTCAAGCAGTCTGAAGGGACAAGATGACCTTTACTTGATGCCCTCTGAAGGTGGAGAAACGAAGCGACTGACATTTCGTGGATCTGCAAAAGCGCTTCGTTGGACTTCAAATAAGAAAATAATCATCGCTGCCAATCAAGAAACTTGCTGGCGAACAGCTTTTGGATACGAACTAGATATCGAAACCTTGGACATGACAAAGCTGCCACTCGGTGTGCTGACTCATTATGACCATTCTAAAAAAGGGGCTACCGTTATTGTCAGAAATGGCGGAGATCCCTCTCGCTGGAAAAGATATCGCGGTGGAACTGCAGGACAGATTTGGACCAAAGCCAATGGGAAAGCTCAATTCAATCGAATTTTATCAGAGATACCCTCAAATTTGACTGATGCTTTTTTTGTTGGTGAGCGGGTTCACTTTTTGTCTGATCACGAAGGGATTGGCAATGTGTATAGCTGTGAAATCGATGGATCTGATTTAACTGCCGTGACCAACAGCAAAGAATTTTACTGCAAGTCTTTAAGTTCTTTTGAAAACCATCTTGTGTATCAATCAGGTGGTGATCTTTATCACTTCGATGTAAAAAAATCTGAATCTAAAAAAATAGATTTATTTGTCGGAAGCTCCTTTGTTCAGGCTCAGCCCACAGTCAAAGATGCAAGCCATCAAATTGATTTTGCAAGCTCGGGGTTTGATGCCAGCAAAGTGGCTGTCATTTCACGAGGTCATTTGTTTACGGCCAATAGCTTTGGGGGCTCGGGTCTTCATCACAGCAATTCAGATGAAAAGCGCTATCACAAAGCTGAATACTTTGCGAAAGATCAAAAGTTTGTCGCATTCCAAACACTTCTTTTTTCTGACCAAGTGGTGGTCGGAGAAACAGCCTCGACGGAGGTTAAAGTCATTGAAAAGAATGTGAAGTGGGGAAAACTATGGGGACTTAAAATCAGCCCAAGTGAAGATTCAGCTGCTATTGTCAATCAAGAGGGCAAGCTTTGGATTCTAAATTTAAAAACGATGAAGTCAAAATTTGTTCATCAAGCAGCCATCGCAAAAATTACTGATTTAAATTGGAGTCCTTGCAGTCGCTATCTCGCTTTTGCAGCCCCAATCAATGACCGTGTTGAGGGAATTTTTTTATATGATTCCAAGACAAATAAAACGGTAAAGCTTTTGGATCCGATTCTGAATGACTATGCGCCTGCATTTGATCCCACTGGACAATATCTTTACTTTCTTTCAGTTCTTGAGTTTCATCCCACCTACAGTGAAACACATTTTTCTCTTTCTTTTCCAAGTGCTGCGGGTGTGTACGCATTGTGCTTAAATAAAACAGCCAAGAATCCATTTGAAAATTTGCCAGTGATTCCAAGCACGGTCGTAAAGAAGCTCGATCAAAGCAAAAAAGCAAAACCAATCAAGACCGAAATCGACTTCGATGGTTTAGAAAATCGTGTTTGTAAAGCGCCGCTCGAATTGGGCGGTTACTGGAAACTTGAAGCTGTGAAAAATGGTTTTGTTTTTGCTCAAGGTTCCATGCAGAAATACGATCCTGACATGAATCTAGACTGGAAGCCTAAAGGGGATGCTTTCTTTTTTAATATCGAGGATAAAAAAGCGACCTTGCTTCACAAAAAAATAACCTCATTGCAGGTTTCAAAGAATTTAGAAAAAATGCTGATTCAAAGCGGTGAAAAGCTCAGAATTATTTCCACTCAAACAGCAGTAGGTGAACCTAAGGGCATCGAGCACAAAGATGGATGGCTAGATTTAAGCCGCTTCAGATACCAAGTCCAACCCATGAAAGAATGGGTGCAAATTTACAATGAAGCTTGGTGGTTACAAAAAGAGCATTTCTGGACCGAGAATATGTCAAAAGTGAACTGGAATCTGGTTCATAAAAGATATCTGAAGGTTTTACCGAAAGTAAAAACCCGCAGAGAATTTTCAGATCTCTTGTGGGAAATGCAAGGTGAGTTAGGCACAAGCCATTGCTACGAATACGGTGGAGATTACCAGCGCAGATCCACAGCTCAGCATCAAGGTTATTTAGCTGCTGATTTTTCTTTTGAGCCAAAACTAAAAGCCATGAGAATCACAAAAATCTATCAAGGTGATTCGTGGGTGACTCCACTCAGATCTCCTCTTTTAGATCCGGGTGTGGGTTTAAAAGTCGGTGATCTCATTTTTGACATTGACGGTATATCACTTCCCCATCCCACAGCCTTTTATGAAAATTTGGTTCATAAAAGCAAAACAAAATGCAGTTTGCTTGTTCAACGAAAAGGAAGTGCTAAAAAACAGCGGGTCGAACTTTTAACTCTTTCCAGTGAAAAGCCTGTCATTTACCGCGATTGGGTTGAAAAAAACCGACAGATTGTTCATCGACTAACAAAGGGAAAAGTAGGTTATATCCATGTGCCTAACATGATGGTGAAGGGCTTTTCTGAATTTTACCGGGGATATATTAAAGAAAGTGCCTACGATGCACTGATTGTCGATGTTAGATATAATGGTGGTGGCCATGTCTCACAGCATTTGCTCACTCAACTTTCCCAAAAAGTCACAGCCTTCGTAAAAACTAGGTACACAAAATCCTATACAAATCCGAACTACGCAGTAAGAGGTCCCATTGTTTGTTTAACAAATGAGTGGGCCGGTTCAGACGGTGATATTTTTAGTCATAATTTCAAGCAATTGGGCTTGGGTCCATTGATTGGGGTTAGAACCTGGGGTGGAGTTGTCGGAATTAATGGCCAGTACACTTTGCGTGACGGGACTCAAACCACGCAACCAGAATACAGCTACTACTTCCGAGATGTGGGTTTTAAAGTGGAAAACTACGGAACCGATCCAGACATTGAAGTGGTGGCAACACCAGAATCAATCGCAGCCGGAAAGGATTTGCAACTGGAGCGGGGAATTTCAGAAATCCTAGAGCTTCTAAAAGCCAATCCTGCGGTGACGGCAGATTATGCAAACGAGCCAGATTTGAGTTTGCCTTAGGATAAGATTGACTTCATAAATTATTTTAAGTTTGTATGAAGTCAAATTTAACTCAGGAGTTTTTCATGTCTAAGCTTTTGTTCGCAGCTATCGCTCTAATGTCCACTGTTGCTTTTGCGCGCCCAGATTATCCCAATGTGGCTGGCCAAGTTTACGGTGGATGGATTGCACCCACGTACTCTGAAAATGGATTTACACTGAATGGTCGATTGTATTTCAACCCCACTTCAGTGCTTGCGAAAAGCATTTGTACTTACCGTGGTACAACTTTAGAAGTCGAAGTTGCAGGACGAGCTAGCTACACTGCCAACACAATTAATTCTTTAAGCCGAGCTGAAAACACTGTCTCTCAAAATGGTTTTGATTGCACATCAAGCATCGAGCCCATGACTTTTAATTATATCGTGACTGTGAATGTTCTGACTTTAATGGTTCAAGGTGAGTCTCTTCGTTTGAACCGCGAACTGTAATTTATTTTGATTAAAAGAAAGCCCAAGTTTTGATTGCTTGGGCTTTTTTTGTTTACCATCTTCTTCTTCCACCATCGGGCAGCATTTCAAATCCCCCATTTCGGCAAGTAATTTCTGTGTAATCCTCTTGTGTGCTCGAATTCGACTTAGTTGCGGATAAAAAGTATTGAAATTTTCCACCTTCTAATTTGATTTTCCAATGAAATAATTGGTTCCGATTTAGAAAATTTTCCTTCATATCGAAAGTGATTATGTTGGATGAATTTTCTTCGCCTGATGGAGACAGCGGAGTGTAAGAGATAGGAAGAAACTGAGTTAATTTAGATAATGGCACAAGACCATCGAACAAAACGAAATAAAGCAGAGCATGATTTTGAGATTGAGGATGTTGCCGGAGCACAAATCTGTGCTTCTGATCTTCATCATTGGATGTACAAACAATCATATTCCCCTCGGGTATACCATCTAAGAGCGGTTTGAATTCAAATCCACTGAAGGCATGAGCAACTGCTTTGCGAGTTCTGTCAGAATTCATTTCCTTAGGTGACCTTAGGTTTTTGTAAAGAGCTTCGTGAACTATAAGGGCTGCTTTGTGAATTTTATCTAACGCATTCCAAATATCGTATACGAAAAAGATACGATTCGAGTCATCTTTATAAACAGCAAGTTGTTCAATTTTGCAGTCACGTGGAAAAATAAAATGGCCTGAGTCAAGAATGGGCTCTAAACCAATTTCTTCAGGAAGTACTTTGTAATTTTTTAAAACATACTCAACCCAGTTGCTTGTTGATTCAGAACTCAGCAGTGGACCTATCTGTACAGTTCTCTCTATAACAACCCCACCAGATGAGGTAGTTGAAGTGCCAGAGTGGGAGTTTCCGCTGCCACCGCGATCGATATTTTTTGCTACTAGTTTTGCAATTTCCTCAAAGCTCAAACTTTCATCAAATTTTTGAGGAACAAGATCATCCAGTGCTTCGCCTTCGAATAAATCCAAAAGTTTGGCTCGAGTCACTCGTCCCTCATTGTCTCTGCAGACAACAGCGTTTCCGCCGCCGCCGTCCATTCCGCCGCGGCCGACACGAAGTCTGTCAGAAATTGAGCCCGTACCTGAGGTCGGGGCGGTGCCCATGGACCGAGTTATGGCGGGAAGTTGAGAGCTGGAAGGCCTTTGCACAACAGTTGAACGTGGAATTTCTAATTTCACAGCAGGCCGAGTGATCATAGGTTGAGCGATTGTCTGTGCCTGACCAGTGCTTAAACAGCAAAGGCTTACCAAAACCATTGTGACTCGTTTTGAGAACATAAAAATCTCCTTCATTTTGGATGATCAAAATTGATTCCAAGTTTCTTGGCCTTAAGTCTTAACGCAACCGCTAGAAAATCACATTTACTACTTTATAAATTTGATAATTATAAATTATCAAATATGATAAGTTATGAGCTAAGGCTCTGAAAAGATTAAATATGTCGTCCCTCCCTTTTGACGAACAAGACTACCGATCTGCCCTCCGTAACTGGGTGGCAGGTCGGCCCAACCGGGGTCGTGGTGAGCTCAAAACCATGGCCGAGAAGCTCGGGGTGCCCAGCCCCGTGTTTTCTCAAATCCTGTCGGGCTCACGGGAATTATCAGAAGATCACGCCTATCTTCTGTGCGATTACATGTCGTTTTCAGAACTTCAACGAGACTACTTTATTTGCTTAGTTCAAATCTCTCGGGCGTCTCATTTTGGCTACATTGAGCATCTGAAAAAAAAACTCATCCAAATTAAAGATCGATCTCAAAATTTAAGTGCGCGCTTGGACTATGAAGGTTCTTTAAGCGAAAAAGATCAGGCCGAGTTTTACTCTTCGTGGGTTTACTCTGCCGTAAGGCTTTTTTGTGATCTCAAAAAGGGAGCCTCAATCGATGAAGTCGCTGTTGAGTTTCGCCTGACCAAAGACCGTGCGATTCGCATTATTCAATTCCTACTTAAAAATGGACTGATCAAAATCGAGAATAACTTGTATCACATGGGACTGGCTCGCACCCACGTGGGAAAAGATTCTCCGTTTGTGGTTAAACATCATACCAATTGGCGAATCCGAGCCATAGAAAAATCTCAAAGCCTGAACGACAGTGATCTGATGTTTACAGGTCCCATGACGATCAGTGAAAAAGACTTCGCCCAAGTCAGAGAAAAAATGGTAAACCTCATTCAGCAAGTTTCTGAGACCGTTAAAAATTCGCCTTCAGAAAAACTGGCGTGTTTTAACTTGGATTTTTTTGAGGTCAAATCATGATCACATCTTTACTTTTAGCTCTCTGTGGAAACGTCGCCTTTTCGACCGCCTCAATTTATTACGCCACCTTTTCAGAAAAATTTTCTGCTGAATGGATGAATTATTATAAAGCCATTATCGCAACGATTGCTTTTGCCGTGGCCGTTTTTGTTTTTGGTCTTTACGGTGAAGCTTCAAATCAATCCTATATTTTGTTAGTGATCAGCGGAACTTTAGGTCTTTTCATTGGCGATATTTTTTTATTGAAAGCCATGGCAAGCATCGGGGCGGGGCGCACACTGATGCTGTTTGGTTTTTCACCCTTGATATTAGGGGTCTCGGCCTATTTTCTATTTGATCAAGACTTCAGCCCGCAAAAACTGATTGCGATTGTTTGCCTGATTGGTTGTTTGTGGTCTTTTGCTTTAGAAAACTTTAAGAAAAAAGGAAGTTGGGAATTCAAAGGTCTGCTTTATGCTTTGATCGGCGTGATCATGGACAGTGCAGGCATTCTATTAACCAGAACAAGCTTTGATTTATCTCCGGATATGACGGCTTTTCAAGCTAATTTTGTTCGGGCTTTTGCAACCGTTGCAGGCTTTAGTTTGATGGCTTTGACTCCCTGGTTTAGATTTAATCCGAAAAAATATTGGAATATGATGAGCGCGTCTGAAACTAAGACCATAACTTTGATTAGTTTTCTTGGAACATTTATCTCTTTAAGTTTTTATTTAACAGCCATCAAAATCGGTCACTTGGCAACCGTTTCAGCCGTGGCTGTGACTTCACCTTTGTTTGCGACACTTTTGGAAGTGGTCACAGGTAGAAAAGCCCCTAATCGTTATTTGATTGCAGGGCTTAGTTTTTTTCTAAGTGGCTTTTTGATTTTGATGTTCCTGTGATTTAGAAAATCGCTCTAGGCAAAATCGTGTGAAAATAGATGATGTGATCACGGGTGCAATAAAGTTCACGACAGGGACATAATAAAGCGGAGCGGTGATCAGCCCTAGAATAAATAAAGACTTTGAATGAGCTTCAACAAACAATTTTATATCAGCCGAATCTGCGATCTCGGTTAAGATCTCCCAAGTCAGTAACCTTGAGTTAAACCAAGAGATCAAAAGAAAAGGAATGACCAGGGCACCGCCCGGAACGAAAATCCAAAGCGGCAGCGAAGCTATCCAACTTGCAAAATATTTAATGGAGTAAGCAATCGACGTCCCTGTGCCTGTGAACAGGCTGGTGGATTTCTTTATCAAGGTTGGGAAGTCTGACTTTTTAAGTTCAGACACCAACACGGGAACTAAAACTAACGAGGTGATAAATAGTGCTGTCACCAAAGCAGCCGGGAATATAATCAAAATCAAAAAGATCGCTGTGATGACAAAGACTAAGGGATTTTCTGAGAAAGAGGCATAGGGCGAGATCAGCTCAACAAATTTTTGTATGATTGGGAATTGATAGACCTGTAAACCAAAACCAGTGATCCAGTCCCAGGCAAAAAAAGTGATCGCACCCCAAATCAGAAAGGAACCCACAAAGGGAAGCAGTAACAAAGCCAAAATCTTTGGCTTTAGTAAATCCTTAAGGCCCAACAAGATGACGATCCAAATGCTTTTCACTTAAAATGACCCCGTTTCTAAATATTCGCAAAATGAATGATAAGTTTAATTCTATTCATTTCACAATTCAATCTTACAAAGTTACATACCCACTCGAAGCAAAACACAACAAACGAAAGTTTGAATAAATTAACAAACGAACGCAAGTTCGAAAACTAAGGAGTTCCCATGAAAGCAATTATCTTCGCAACTGTACTCGCAACCGCAATGTCTGCTCAAGCTGACGGTTTCAAATGTGAAACTGAGTCTGGCCTGAACATTCAAGTTTACAATTTTACTTCCCCCGACATGGGCACACGTACCGGTTCTATGATGGTGATTTCTGATTCTCAGATTCAGTATGGCAACAAAACGATTGCTAAGTTCACAGCTAAAAAAGGCACTTTGACTTCTAGCAACCTTCGCTACACGGCCAATGTTGACTTGCGTGTTTCTGAGAGCAACCGTAAAGGTGAGCTGATCGCCGGAACAAAGCTTGGCTATGTTGATCAAATTCACTTGGATGTGGCCTTCTCTTATAGCCGCCCTCAGCCCGCTGGATCTGTTCTTCCTGCAGTATTGACTGTTGTTAAACGTAACGGAACTTATGTTCAAGAATCAGCTGTCTGCGAGCGTTATTTGAAAAACTAAGCCCTAACATTTGAGAGACCTTGCACTTATTTCGGGGATCAAGTAATTGATCCTCGATGTCTATTGAAAAACTGCTTTCTATTCCAGATGCCAACCGTGACCACGATTGGGAAAACCAATTCTTTGACGAGCTTTTAAAATCGAAAATCTCATTAATCGATGAAGGCCCACAAGTGGGCCCTGATAAATGGCCTTACCTGATGGTCGAAACCAACGAAAATGCCGATGAGCCCTTTATTAACGTGGTTCAATGGCTGCACGATAAAGGCATCGGCCTAGTTGTTAATCCCAGAAAAGAATATCCCGATTATGTTTTTCCCTGGGGAATGATTTGGAACTGGAAGGAAACCGGACTTTTTCGCTTGAACCATGCACCTATCATTCAAGGCACTGTTGAAGTGGCTCCAGGCAAAGGATTTCACGCAGGCCCCCCCAATCCAAAGTACTTACCTGATTACGTAAAATCCATGATCAAACAATTTTTTATGGACCAAGGCTTATTGAATGTTAAAATTCTGGTCGTCAGCCAAGACCAAAAACACTACGACTTAGCCTTTTCATTAGAATCATTGGGGAACCCACCCGAATCAGAACGTGCAGGAATCGCTGAAGCCATCTCTTGGTTTTTGCCTGCTCACTATTCTGTTTTGTTGATTAGTGAAAAGGGTCTTCCCCCATTTATCAGCCTATAAAAAAGAGCCCCTCAAGGCTCTTTTATTATTTCTCCATTTCGCCAACACTTGGCAAAAGATCCATCAGACATTCGCGCCAGTACTCGGGTGCCTCGTCAGTGTAGTCAACTGCGATGTGGAATCCTTGTTTACCTAAAAACTTTGTTCTTGCTACAACCCCTGAAATTTCTAAGTTCATATCATTTAATCTTAAGTACACACGCTCACCAACGAGGTGATCGATGTTTAAATTACTTCTCAATTTTGTAGCAACTAACTCATCTCGCTCGACGTGAATGAGTAAGCCTGTCGAAGAGGCTTCAATGATTTGGGAATTTCTAGCAAGTTTTGATAAATCCGACATCGAAGAGATATACGACACTTGAACCGGAGTTAGTGATTTGCGAGGCGAAGATCTTTGCTTGCGAGATGCTGACTTGGCAGCTCTGGCTTTTGGCTCTGGTTTCAATTTCATTTCAAGACCTCATCTGGTTTCGTTGCTAGATGATTCATCGGTTTGACCCAGACTAAAGTTTAATTATTTTTAAATACCAATGCCGCCATATGTGTTGAAGACTTTTTTATCCATCCCAACTGGTTCCCATTTGAGAACTGAAACATATCATTCTGAGATGTTTGCCATTGATCAATCTTAGCATCACTCAGAACTTTATAAAGGTGACTACATTTAAAAACAGCTTCCTTTGCTGACCACAAGAGTTGAGGCTCTGGTGCGTCGGCCAGTTCTTTCTCTGAGCACACACGCTCGATAATTTCTTTTTTTAAACGATCCAATCTTTCCACATCAAAACCCACAGGCTTGGTACAAATAACAAACCCTCCAAATTCAGGACAGTGGCTGATCGAGATAAAAAACTTCTCAGTTACAGGTAATTTTTTTAGATCTGTTAAAGTCGGATTCACTTGATCAGGATGGTAAACTTGAAAGTACTTATTTAAAGATCTTCGAAGTTCTGTGCGGTAATCAGGGCTTGAGCTTCCCCAATGGGTTGACTGATCAATAAAAAAAGTATGATCTGGAAATTGGCTTTTGGCCTGCTTGATAAGATCATCTAGTAAATTCAAATTTCAAACCCCTTAAATTCAAACTTTTCAGGCCACGACACAGCTTTTCCACTGGTAATATTCATCATTCGATCCATCGACACTTGTGCCAGCTTTCTTAAATTTTCATTTAAAATAATTTCAGGCTGCAAAGTTTGTAAAGCATTTTTAATTTTAGTCATATTGTTCATTTTCATATAGGGGCAGTTGTTGCAATTGCAGGTTCCATCAGCAACAGGGGCTTGAATCAGTTCCACATCTGGCCGCACTTTTTTCATTTGATGAAAAATGCCTTGCTCGGTTGCCACGATAAATTTCTTGGAAGGATTTTTTTCGACTTCTTCTAGAAGCCTGGAAGTCGAGCCCACCACAGTTGCATATTGCAAAACAGCTTCTTCGCACTCGGGGTGAGCAATGACCACAGCATCCGGATGCTTTTGAGTCAGCTCAAAAAGTTTTTTTGCGTTGAACAAAACATGAACCTCACAAGCCCCGTTCCAAAACTGCATGGGCCTTGAGTATTTTTTAGATAAAAATTGACCCAAATGTTGATCGGGACCAAAAAGAATCCTTCTATTTTTTGGGATGGCCTCTAAAATTTGAGCCGCATTACTTGAAGTGATGATCACATCAGAGATCGCTTTCACTTCTGCAGAGGAATTAATATACGTCATGCATAGGGCATCAGAATTTTGTTCACGCCATTTTTTATAAGCTTCAAAAGGCGAGCCCGAAACGAGCGAACATCCCGCGTTCATATCTGGGACTAAAACAGTTTTTGAGGGATTTAAAATTTTCACGCTTTCAGCCATGAAAACAACACCGGCAAGCAAGATCACATCAGCGGTGGATTTTTGGCCCATTTTAGCTAAATAAAAACTATCACCTACGAAGTCTGCCACATCTTGAATGTCACCATCTTCATAGTAGTGAGCCAGGATCACTGCGTTTTTTTCTTTTTTTAAGCTTTGAATTTGGCTAACGATGTCTTGCATAAAACCCTCCGGGTTAAAGCGTCGCTCCACCCTTTAGCACGTTAATAATCGATTTCGAAACACTGTTCAATGACTCGAACACTCCGGAACCTTCATGGGCTTTTGCTTCGAACTCAGGCGCATTGTAGAGGTTAAGAGCTTTGCGAAGTTCAGGCAGTGTGGCCACGTTATCCAGATCCCGTTTGTTGTATTGCAAAATCAGTGGAATTTCGCGGATGTTATAACCCTGCTGATCTAGGTTGGTTTTAAGATTGTTCATGGCCTCGATGTTTTCTTCCATGCGCTCGCGCTGACTGTCAGCTACGAAAATCACGCCATCAAGGCCTTTAAGAATTAATTTTCTAGAAGCATCGTAAACCACTTGGCCCGGTACGGTGTAAAGATGAAATCTGGTTTTAAAACCTCGGATTTCACCAAGCTCGAGTGGCAGGAAATCAAAGAACAAAGTTCTTTCAGTTTCAGTGTTCATGTTCATGAGATTTGATTTTTGATCAGGATGAGATTTTGCGTACACATGCTGAAGATTTGTGGTTTTGCCACCCAGCGAGGGTCCGTAGTAAACAACTTTGCAGTGAATTTCTTTAGCGTTGTAATTAATAAATGACATTTAGACTTCAACCCGATTCTGTAATGCACGACCCATAGTTCGCTCGTCAATGTAGTCGATATCTGATCCGATAGGAACCCCTTGAGCAATTCGGCTGATCCGAACTGAGCGGCCTTGTAAAAGGCGGCTGATATAAAGAACTGTGGTGTCACCCTCTAGATCCGAATCTAAAGCCAAAATCACTTCTTTAATTTCTAAGGCATCAATTCGAGCCACGAGCTCTTTTAGTTTTAACTGATCAGGTCCAATGCCTTCCAAAGGTGACAAAGCCCCATGAAGAACATGATATCTGCCGTTAAAAGCCCGCGAGGATTCGATGCGATCAATATCAGAGGGATCTTCGACTACGCACAAAAGATCATTTCGTCTTTGAGAATCTGTGCAATAGCGGCAAAGTTCAGCATCAGTAAAATTAAAACACTTGGGACAGTCATGAACTTCGGCTTGAACCCGCTCGAGACCTTCTTTGAGGCGCTCGGGGTAATGGTCCCTGTTTTTTAAAATATAGTACGCCAGGCGACCCGCAGTTTTGGGGCCGATGCCTGGAAGCTTTGAAAGCTCATGGACTAATTTTTCAAGAGCAGGAATTTGCAACATACTTAATTAAAACAACCCTGGAACGCCAAGTCCACCCGTTATTTTTTCCATTTCTTCTGAAGAGGTTTTTTTCGCTTTTTGAACAGCATCATTAACAGCCGCTTTGATTAAATCTTGCAGCATTTCGCTGTCTCCAGCCTTCATCACTTCATTGTCAATTTTAATTGAAACAATCATGTGATCCCCATTCACAACAGTGTGAACAGCACCGCCGCCAGAAGTGCCTTCGTAATGACGAAGTGCCAATTCTTCCTGGGCTTTTTTCATTTTAGTTTGCATCTGATTGGCTTGCTTCATCAGCTGAGCCATTCCACCGGGCATTCCACCTTTGCCAAACATGAGATCTCCTTTTTTCTGCTTACGATTTTATCGGTTTTACTTCGCCTTGAAAAACTTTCTGAGCCGCTTGGACTGCAGGATGTTTTCGAATTCGTTCTTCAATTTCTTTATCTTCAGCCTCTACTTTTCTTTCAGCCATTTTATTAGCCGATTCGCCTGGTTTTTCTACTTTTTGAGCGGATACAATTTGAAAAGTGTAATTTTCGCCCCAAAGAGAATCAATGAAACTTTGAAGTTTCGCTCGAGTTTCGGGTTCTTTCATGGTGTCGGATAAAAACATATGTTTCGCCGCCACTGAAAATTGAAGTACTTTGTCCTGTTCGCGGATAAACAAAAGATTTTCAATTTTTGCCGTAAACAAGGGGTCCTTGGATCTGACGTGATTCACTAAAGCCAGCCACTTATCTGACGGATTGGCTGCCTTTAAATAGGTTTTTGTGACCGTGACCGTTACCGTTACGGGGGCAGCGGCAGGAGCTGGTTGAGTTGTCGAAGTCTTTCCAGGTGAAGCTGAATTTCCCACCCAGGGGGTCTTATTGCTGATTGAAGTCGGCGCAGAATTTGTGGCGACGGGTGCACTGGCTGCAGACATTTGAGAAATTTGAGTTAAATCCAAAAGCTTCGAGGCTTGAGCCATTCGAAGTAAACCCATTTCTAACACAATTTGAGGATCCGAAGTTTTTGAAACGTCTTGTGCCACCTTCATTGCCATATCAAAAAGAAAATGCAGACTTTCTTCGGTCACTGAAGTGGCCAGTTCTGCTAAAATGGAAATTTCAGACTCAGGGCGGTCGATCATTTCCAGCTCAGATCCCGCCACTTTGACGATCATCAAAGTACGGATGCTTTCTAAAAGTTCTCGAGCGAAAAGTTCAGGGTAAACGCCGGAGAAATTGAGTTTCTTCAAAATTTCGATGGTTTCCTGAGTATTAGAATCAATCAAAGTTTTCAAAGCCCCAAGTAAAAGGCTGCGATCGGTTAAGCCTAAAATTTCAGAAACTTGCGTGGCCTTCAGCGGACCGTTTGAAAAACTGATCACTTGATCAAGTAGTGTTAAAGAATCCCTCATGCTGCCATCACCTTGACGGCCCAGGATCCACAAGGACTCTTCTTCAAAATCTACTTTTTCTTGAGAGCAAATATTTTTTAATTGCTCAACGATAGATCGAGTTGAGATTCGTCTAAAATCAAAGCGCTGACATCGAGATAAAATAGTCTGTGGAATTTTATGAACTTCAGTGGTTGCCATGATGAACACAACATGGCTGGGCGGCTCTTCTAATGTTTTTAATAAAGCATTGAATGCCGAGCCCGAAAGCATGTGCACTTCATCGATGATATAAACTTTGTAGCGGCCTGTATTAGGTTGATAGGCCACGGTGTCTCGAAGTTCGCGGATCGAATCCACACCGTTATTAGAAGCTCCATCGATTTCGATCACATCTAAAGATCTTGAGCCTGCGATTTCTTCGCAAGAACTACAAATTCCGCACGGAGTAAAATCTTTAGAATCAGGACAACGAAGAGCTTTTGCTAAAATTCTGGCAGAAGAAGTTTTCCCAGTTCCGCGAGGGCCGGTAAAAAGCAAAGCATGGGGAAGGCGATTATTTTTTAAAGAATTTTGTAAAGTTTGAGTGACATGATTTTGCCCCACAAGATCTTGGAAAATTTGAGGTCTAAATTTTCTTGCGATCACTTGATAGGACAGAAAAAGCTCCTCATTTTTAGCAGGAAAAATAAGCGGCCCGCCGCCTTGTCGCAGAAACCTCAAGGTACCGTTGCTTCCTTTCGGACCTAGCGGAATTATTCGAGGCGTTCCCGCAAAGGGCGAGCCACTGGAGGATGTACCCGAAAAGGGTGACAGGTACATTATACGTAACGTCGCGTCACAACCTGACTCGCTCAGGGTTACATTCTGTCAGAACTCACATACAAAAGACTCAATCTTTCAATTGAGGCCTCAGGGCGTGGTTCATAAAAATAGGAGAGTTATTGGAATTCTTTGAGGTTATAAAAAAACGAAGAAGCATCAGAAGATTTACCGATCAGCAAATCCCTGAAAGTGTGATCACACAAGCCTTAGAGGCCGCAGTTTTGGCCCCGAATTCGTCCAATACTCAGACTTGGGATTTTCACTGGGTAAAATCAGCGGATATGAAGGCAAAGCTTGTGAAAATTTGCATGGACCAATCGGCGGCCAGAACTGCCAGTCAGCTAGTGGTTGTTACGGCTGACCCTAAACTTTGGAAGAGATCTCAGCAATCTTTAATCGATTGGGCAGTCAGATCTAAAGCTCCAAATGCAGTGAAAATGTATTATGAAAAATTAGTTCCATTGATGTACCGATGGGGGTTTCTAAATATTTTAGCTCCAATTAAATGTCTCATTTATTTTTCAGTGGGAATTTTTAGGCCCACTCCCAGGGGCCCTGCCAGTCGAAGGGACTCTCAGGAAGTGGCAATAAAATCTGCCGCACTGGCTGCTGAAAACTTTGTGCTTGCGATCACGGCTCAAGGGGCTGCCTCTTGCATGATGGAAGGCTTTGATGAAAGTCGTTTAAAAAGATTGTTAAAATTAAAAAGCTCTAACAGGGTTGTCATGGTGATTGGAATCGGATTTGAAGCCGAGCGGGGAACTTGGGGAGAGCGCGAAAGACTTCCCTTTAACGAGGTTGTTCATGTCCATTAAGTTTTATCAACTCAGCATTTGTTCAACTTGCCAAAAAGCTTTGAAGTTTTTGGACAGCAAAAAAATCAAAATACAGAAAATTGAGATCACAGAAACACCGCCTTCTATTTCTGAATTAAAAAAAATGATCAAGCATCTTGAAACTCAAGGTGGTAGCTTTAAAAACCTATTTAACACTTCCGGTATTCAGTACCGTGAACTTCAAATGGCAGACAAACTTAAGAATGGTTTAAGTGAAAAAGAAGCTCTCGAGATTTTGTCTACAAATGGCAAACTGGTGAAGCGACCTTTTGTGTTGTCGGATGATGTGGGAGTTGTAGGATTTAAAGAAGAGCTTTGGAAAAAACTATTCCTTCCATAATTCAACGCAGCTGGATTTGCTGATTTTTCGACCTGCAATCGAGCGATTTTGCAGCTCCATACCGTAGAATTTGCCCATGCCAGAAGTGTAGTAATAAATATCTTTCACACCCTCTGTCTTTTTCTTGAAGCCTTTTGGAAATAAAACAGCTTCAGTTGCAATTCTGACCGTGTGATTCCAAATTGAAAGTTCTTGGGCGTAGGGTTTTCTGCCGTTGAGTAACTTTTGTGAGG
>Ga0164293_10002319_pt1 | contig 16148 bp, 14 predicted proteins | sample GEODES118metaG_FD_111487 | JGI IMG/M metagenome (GOLD analysis project Ga0164293, IMG submission 111487) | Eutrophic lake water microbial communities from Lake Mendota, Wisconsin, USA - GEODES118 metaG | ecosystem: Environmental > Aquatic > Freshwater > Lake | place: USA: Lake Mendota...
CGCGATGGCTGCCTCCGCACCGGCCTCAGCCACCACCACGGGCAGCCTCGCGCCCTCCGGCGCCGACCTGCTGCAATACGGCACCAGCTTCGCGCTGGTGATCGTGTTGCTGGTGGGCCTGCTCTGGGCGCTCAAGCGTCTGCAGGGCGCACGGGGCATTGGCCGGCAGGAAAAGCGCTTGCAAGTGGTTGAGTCCATGGCCCTGGGTGCCCGCCACAAAGTGGCCCTGATCCGGGTCGACCACCGCGAGGTGCTGGTGGGCATCACTGCCACCCAAATTCAGACGCTGGCGTCCTGGTCACAACCCCAGGGGCAAGGCGCAGACACGCACGCCAACTTCCAGGCCAGTATGGCCCAGGCCCGCGCGGCCTTCGAAAAAGGCCGCGACTGATGCCCAAGCACTCACCCCTGTCGGCTCTGCGCCGGCACCTGCCTGGTCTGGCCTTGCTGGCCCTGTTCCTGCTGCCGGCCCTGTCTTGGGCGGCGACTGTGGCCGCCCCAGGCCTGCCCGGCGTGACTGTGACACAGGGCGCCGGTGGCCAGACCCAGTACAGCCTGTCGCTGCAACTTCTGGCCCTGATGACGTCGCTGACGCTGCTGCCGTCGGCGCTGCTCATGATGACCGCCTTCGTGCGGATCATCATCGTGCTGTCCATCCTGCGCCAAGCCCTGGGCACCGGCCAGACCCCGCCCAACGTGGTGCTGACTGGACTGGCGCTGTTCCTGACCCTGTTCGTCATGTCACCGGTATTCGAACAGGTTTACGCCAACGCAATCGCCCCTTACCTCGACCAGAAAATCTCACTGGATCAGGCCCTGGCCGCCGGCGAGGCGCCCCTGCGCGCTTTCATGCTGAAGCAGACGCGTGAAGACGACATCGCCATGTTCATGGAAATCGCCCGCAACCGGCCAGTGGCCAGCGCTGGCGATGTGCCCTTCACCACCCTCGTGCCGGCCTTCCTGACCTCCGAGCTCAAGAGCGCCTTCACCATCGGTTTCCTGATCTACATCCCCTTCGTGGTCATCGACCTGATCGTGTCGAGCGTGCTGATGTCGATGGGGATGATGATGCTCTCGCCCATGATGATCTCCATGCCCTTCAAGCTGATGCTGTTCGTTCTGGTCGACGGCTGGAGCCTGATCATGGGATCGCTGGCCTCCAGCTTCGCAATGCCCTAGCGCAGGCGCAATCACAAACGCAATCAGAGGACCAAGACCATGGACGCAGCAATGGTGGTAGACCTGGGCCGGCAGGCCCTGTGGGCAACCGTTTTGATCAGCGCGCCGCTGCTGGCCGTGGCACTGATCGTTGGCCTTTTGATCGGCATCATCCAGGCGGCCACCTCGATCAACGAGATGACCCTGAGCTTTATTCCCAAGCTGATTCTGATGGGCTTGTCGCTGCTGCTTTTCGGCAACTGGATGTTGGGCGCGCTGGTGGACTTCACACGCGGCATCTTCCAGCGCATTCCCACCCTGTTCACCTGACCGGTCGAGCAGGCAGCCCCCGCAGACAGCAAGAGGAACCCGGCCATGACGCTGCTCACCGCAGACATCATTGCGAAGTTCTACACCTTCCTCTGGCCGATGCTGCGCATCTCGGCCCTGATGCTGACCGCGCCCCTTTTTGCCCAGGCGGCATTCAATGTGCGGCTGCGTGTTCTGCTGGCACTGGTGCTGACCTGGTTGGTCTACCCCTTGTACGAGTGGCCGGTGGTCGACCCGACCTCCGCCGCAGGACTCAAGGAGCTCGTCAACCAGGTGATGATCGGCAGCCTGGCCGGACTGATATTGCAGGTCGTGGTCGCTGCGGTGGTGGTCGCCGGCCAAAGCGCCGCATCCTCCATGGGCTTGGCGATGGCCAGCATGATGGACCCCAACATGGGCTCGGTGCCGGTGGTCTCACAGTTTCTCTTCCTGCTTGCCTCTCTGGTGTTGGTCAGCAGCGGAGGTCATGCCATCTTGCTGTCGCTGATTCTGGAGAGCTTTCGCACCCTGCCCATAGGCACCTCCATCCTCACCCCGACCTCGCTCACCCTGGTGCTGCGCTGGTCGACCATGATTTTTCTCGGTGGGGTGCTGGTCGCGTTGCCGATCATGATCGCGATGCTGTTCGTGAATATCGGCGTGGGCATCGTCTCCCGTGCTGCCCCCAGCCTGAACGTGTTCTCGCTGGGTTTCCCGGCCGCCATCGCGGGCGGCTTCCTGGTGCTGTTCATCTTCCTCGGATCGATGGTGGGCCGCATGGAATGGCTATGGCTGTCGGGCTTCGACGTCGTGCGAGATCTGCTGGGGGTGCCCCGTGGCTGAAAACACCGGGCAGGACCGTACCGAAGAACCTACCGCGCGGCGCCTGAAAAAGGCCCGCGACGAGGGCCAGGTCGCCCGCTCCATCGAGTTGCCCGCGGCGGCGGTGGTCATTTCCGCCCTGGTGGTACTTGCCCTGTCTGGCCCGTGGATGGTCAGCCGCCTGTCGACCCAGTTCGCCGCTGGGTTTCGATTCGACCGCAAAACGATGGACCAGCCCCTGCTCATGGCCACGGCCTTTGCCGAGCAGACCGCCAGCGCACTGTTGGTGATCACCCCCATTATGGGCACCACGCTCGTCATGGCCATCCTGGGATCGGCGCTCACCGGCGGCTTTCTGTTCGCCACCTCTGCGATCGCACCCAAGGGCGAAAAACTCAATCCGATCAATGGCCTCAAGCGCATTTTCGGAACCCACGCATTGATCGAACTGACCAAGGCAATCCTCAAATGCGTACTGGTGGGCTCTGCTGTCTGGCTGAGTGTGTCCCTGCGCATGGACGACCTGCTGCGCGTGGGCGAGATGCCGCTGGAACCGGCCCTGGCACTGGCCGGTCGGATCACTATGGAGTCGGCCTTGGCGGTCTCCCTGGCCTTGGCCGTGATCGCGGTCATCGACGTGCCATGGCAGAAGTATTCCTTCACCAAGCGCATGCGCATGACCCGCCAGGAGGTCAAGGACGAGATGAAGGAGATGGAGGGCAGCCCGGAGGTCAAGGGCTACATCCGTCGCCGGCAGCGCGAAATGGCGAACGCCCGGATGATGCAACGGGTGAAGGACGCCGACGTGGTGATCACCAACCCTGAGCACTTCGCGGTAGCCCTCGAGTACGACCCGAACGGCGATGGCGCCCCGATTGTGGTGGCCAAGGGCAGTGACTTCATGGCCGCCCAGATCCGCGAGGAAGCGGCCAAGTGCGGGGTTCACCTGTTCCCCGCGCCAGAACTGGCCCGTGCGCTTTATTTCACCACTGAAGCCGAGCAGCAAGTGCCCGAATCGCTCTATCACGCGGTGGCCCAGGTCATTGCCTACGTCTTTAGCCTCGAAGGCGCCCAGCCTGGACGCAGCGGCATGCGCAAGCCCAGCCCACAGGTGCCGCCGGCCATGCGCTTTGACGCATCGGGTCAGCGCCTCGAATCCGAATTCGCCACTCCCTGAACATAAGAGACAGGCCCATGACGAAAAAGATCGACCCCTTCCTGGTCAAGCACGACGGCTTCCACAGCATCGATGATGCGCGCCGCATGCAGCAAATGGCAAAGGCCATGCTGGCCGAGCGTCGTCACCTGGCGCTGACCAGCCCCGACCCCGAGTTGCTGGCCCATTACAGCCGCCTGCTGGTACGCGAGCTGCGCGAAGATCCGCAGGTCACGGTGCTGCCACACCTGCCCACCAGCAGCGAGTACCTGCTGGACCACATCAACGGCCTGCTGGCAGAACTTCCCATCGATCAGGTGCTAGACCGCCAGGCAGTGCAGCACCGGCCAGTCCAGGTGCTGGTCGTGCCCGATACGCCCCAACTCACGACCGAGGGCCTGACACTGCTGGTCCGCCTGGTGAATGATTTGCCCGGCGCCAACTTGCGGCTTGTACTGGTCCAAGGGCGGGATCTGGCCGTCACCGAGAGCCTGCGGGCTCTGGGGCCACAACTGCTGCACTGGAACATCCTCCCGCCAGGTATGACCGCAGCGCAGGCCGCGCACGCCGAGCGTGCCCGTGCTGCCTTGCGTGAGGCGATGCAAGCAGGCCTGCGAGATGGCCCGACCCCGGGACGCGCAGGGCCTCGCTCCGGACGGGGCGCCGCCGGCCTCACCTCAGCAACGGCACCCGCCTGGGCACGATCCGCCCCATCATCCTGGGCCGGGCAGAGCGCGCCGGGACTTGCGGCACGGGCCGGAACCCGACCCGATCGCAGCACCGCTGAAGGTGCGACAGCCACACAGACCCGCACACTGGCCGAGACTCGTGCGACCGACCGGCGCAACTTGATCATCGTGACCAGTGGCCTCATCTTGAGCGCCGCACTCGCTGCAGCCCTTGCCGCCTGGATTTCCGCCCACACACCGGCGCCGCGTCCGACGGCCGCTGGCGGTCAGGCCGCCGCGTCTCAGCGCTGAACTCACCATGTCTGATCCGCCCATCATTGGCAGCGGCAAGCCGCACACCGTCTCGCTGGCCGAAGGCAGCACTGTAGCCACACAACGGCCGACGCGCGCGGCTGGCGGCCGTCTGCCCGAAGAGCCACGCGCGCTCTTCCGCGATGGGCTCGCACCCGAGCCAGCGGCGTTGGCAGCACGCAAGACACCGCAGCGCCCTCCCCCGACGCAGGCGGCGGGCACTGTGAGGCCGCGGGCAGACCAGCCAACTCCTGCCGGTCCAATCCAGGACTACAGCCCCCTGCTCACGCGAATTGCCCAAGTCGAGCAACGCAACGGCCAGATACGGGCGCGACTTGCTCAAGCCGATAGCGACGTCAACAAGACCGGCGCAGGGTCCCGATGAAAGCGGGTGAGGGTCTAAGAACCACTGCCCTGGAAATGATGAACGCGCACTGAGAAACAGGAGCTCCCATGAACGCAACCGCAAAGACAGACGGCGAGGCCGAAGCGCCCGACGCACAGGCCAGCGGCTTTGTGCTCGCGGCCGAGCCGCCAGTGCTCGACCCCACCGAATCCATCCATGCAGCGAGCGACGACGACGGCGCTACCGCGGCAGGCCCGCTAGAGAACTCTCACGCCGCGCTGGAGCATGACGCGTACGCAGCGTCAGTGGCTCAAGCCCAAGCGCAAGCACTTGCATCGGCCGAGGCTCTGGACAAGTTGGCAGCCGCCACTCTGGATGCGGCCGACCTGGCCAACCGCGGCGCAGAGGCTGCAGCCAGCGTCGCTGCCGATCTGCGACAGGCTCAGGAGACAGCTCGCAAGGTTCAGGAGACGGCGCATAAGCAAGCACTGATTCTTCTCATCTCGACCACGCTGATCATGGTGATCTGTATGGGCTTCTTCCTGGTGACCGGAATCCGCATGAACAGCCGGATCAATCAGCTAGACCTGACCATTGACGCAGTGATGAAGCGGGTGGTCGACCTCAATGCTGGCGTTGATTCGCTGGACCAGATGAAGGGCTCCTTCAGCGCCATGGCCAAGGAGGTCGAAGTGCTGGCCAAGGCCTCTGCGGAGGTAGGCGCCAAGCTCGAGGGCGCGATCCGCCAGACCGAGGCGATCAGCAGCCAGATCCCGAGCAAGACGGCGCAGCAAGTCGCCAGTAGCGCCCAAGGCGTGGCGCGTCAGGTTGACGCGCTGGGGGCGCGACTGCAAGCGCAGGCCAATGCGGTGCAGTCGCTGTCACGCGATGTCCAGGCGCTCAAGGGCACCGTCGGCAACGTGGACAAACTCAATCGGGATGTGCAGTCCTTGGTGACGCTGCAGCGCGAGCGCTATCTGGAGGCAACCCAGCGCGCCCAAGCTGCCGCAGCTGCTGCTGCAGCAGCCCCTGCCCCGGCTGCGGCAACTACAGCGGCACCCGCGCCCACCCGCCCAGCCCAATTTCCAGGGACGGCGGCAGCAGCGCGCCCGACCGACCGCGAGGCCGGCAACGACCGGGCCACCCTGCAATACCCGCGGCCGCAGCCGCCGGCCAGCCCGAATGCGCAGCCTGCGACAAATCCAAACGTGAATCCGAACGTGATCTCGGTCCCGCCCAAGCCACAGCCCTGATCATTCTGGGGCCGCGCGGCAGAAGGGTCTGCAGACAGGATGTGGGTTGGATCTTCGCTTCGAGCTTGCCGTTCGAGCTTGTGCATCGGACCGGAGAAGGGCCGCGATTGGTGACCGACTTTAATGGGTCAGCCAACCCGTAGCTCGTACTTCTGGATCTTTTCGATGAGCGTCGTCCGCTGCAGCTGAAGCAGCCGCGCGGTCTGTGAAACGTTGCCGTTCGTGCGCAGCAAGGCCTGTTCTATCAGGCTGCGTTCGATCTTCGTGAGCTGCTGCTTGAGCGGCAGGCCCTCGGGGGGCAAGCTCACAATACCTTGGGCCAGGCAGACGATTTCCTCCACCCGGTTCAGAGGCTCATCACCCATGACTTCTGTTGTCGCGCCGAAACCTGCAGAATCTCCGCCCGCCACGCCCAGCAGGCCAGCCTCGGGAGGGGCGGCCTGCACCGATGTCCCGGGGCCAACCAAGCCTCTGGCGTCAGGCATAGACATCACACCCGCGTTCGCCGCTGCGTGGGCCGGCGCGGGTGGCAGACCCGATTCGCCGAGCAGGGTGAAGATCATCTCGTCCCCAGCCAGGGGAGGCACCGCGGCCACGCTGGCGGTCGTCGGCATGATGACGGGCGCAGCCGCTACCGCCGACACTGCCGCCGCCGCCCGCGGCCGCATACCCGGGGGCAACATGGGCAGCGGAATCTCTGCCAGTGTCACGCGCCGGGCTGGAAATAGGGTGGTGAACCGATCAACCAGATTGGACAGTTCGCGCACATTTCCCGGCCAGGCGTAAGCCAGCAGGGCTTGGGACAAGTCCGGCGCAAAAGAGATCGGCTCTTGTCCATCCAGCGCATGGCGAGCAGCGTAGAAATCAAGCAGGTCTCGCACGTCCTGCGGCCGCTCACGCAGGGGCGTGGTGTGGCACGGCAGGACATTGAGCCGGTAGTACAGGTCTTCCCGAAAGCGTCCGTCGTCCACCGCGGCCGCCAGGTCTTTGTGGGTAGCGGCCACGACCCGGACGTCAATGTCCACCTGGCGCGTAGCACCTACCGGCTGAATCGCCCGGTCCTGAAGAACGCGAAGCAGTTTGACCTGCATGTCCAGCGGCAGGTCGCCGATTTCGTCGAGGAACAGCGTGCCGCCGTCGGCCATCTCGAAGCGGCCCAAACGGTCTGCTATCGCGCCAGTGAAGGCACCCTTACGGTGGCCGAACAGTTCGCTCTCGAGCAGGTCCTTCGGGATTGCGCCGCAATTGATCGGGACAAACGGACCCTTTCGCCGGGGGCTCTGGCGATGTAGCGCCTGTGCAACGAGTTCCTTGCCAGTGCCGCTCTCGCCACTGACCAGCACGGTCGAATGTGAGTTGGCCAGGACCTTGATCAGTGCGAGCAAGGCCTGGGTCGAGGCGCTTTTGCCGATGATGGGGGTCGAGGAAAGGGGCGGCATGAGGTGTTGGGTGCCGCCGCGAAAGCCGGCAGGCATGCGAACTTTCGTGGACTTTATTTATCCCTTTTGAGGACTGACACTTCCAAAGGAATCAATTTGATAACGGCGAGTGCGCCGGCTTGGGCAGACCGGCTCTCTCACCCCGAGTGGAACCTCTCAATTGCTCACTGTCCCGCGTTTCTCCAGACCTCACAATCGCATGAATATGTATATCGCCCCCTATGCCCGGTGTGGCGACATCGGCCTCATATTTCTCACCTGCATGGGGGTCCCTTGCGCGCATTGCTGATTGAGGACGACCCGGTTTTCGCCGGGGCCATGGGGCGCGCGGTGCGCGGCTTGGGCGAGGGCTGGCAAGCGGACCTGGCGACGACGGTGGCCGAGGGGATTGCGATGCTGGAGGCGGCGGGCGACGACCTTCAACTGGCGCTGGTCGATATGACACTGCCCGACGGCTCGGGCCTGGCGGTGATCCGCGCCTTGCGGCAGTTGCGCCCCGACGTGCCGGCATTGGTCGTCTCTACGCTGTCGAGTGAGCGCAGCGTGGTCGACGCCATCGCCGAGGGTGCACGCGGCTACCTGCACAAGAGCGATCCGCTGCACGCGCTGACCGGTTCGATCGCCCAGGTCCTGCAAGGCCACTACCCGATCAGTCCCTCGCTGGCCCGCTACTTGTTCAACCTGGTACGGCCTGACCCAACGGGGCAGACCACGCCCCAGGTGCGGCTCACACACCGGGAGCTACAGACATTGCGCTGTATCTCCCTGGGCATGTCCTATTTGGAAGTGGCCCATGACATGGGCGTGTCACTGTCGACCGTGCAGTCGCACATCCGAAGCCTGTACCGCAAGCTCGAGGTCCGCTCGCAGGTCCAGGCGGTCGGCAAGGCGAGAGCGCAAGGGCTTCTGTGAACGCCAAACGCCTGGCCTGCTGGCTGGTGCTGGGATGCGCCCTCCTCTGGCAAGGTCTGGCGGGAGCCGGCAGCGCACCGGCAATTCAAGAACTCGGCGAAGCAACCCTGGGGATACGCGACCAGCAAACCCGGGTCACGCTGCCGCATACGCTCGCAAGAGGCCAATTCGCGCCGTCCGGTGAGCGGGTCACTTACCGGTTAACGCTGACCCTGGCCGAGAAGCCCACGAGCCCCCTGGCGGTATCCATCGTCAAGGCAAGCCGATCGGCCAACATTCGCGTGAACGGCCATGCGTTGGGCAGCTGCGCGCCAGGCCCGCTGGAAGGCCTGCGTTGCGCACAAGCGCCCCTCTTTATGCAAGCCCCCGACGCGGTCTGGCAATCAGGCGTAAACCAGATTGAGGTGGAAGTTTTTGCCAACAGCATGCAGACCAATGGCCTGTCGCGGGTGCTGGTGGGACCTGCCCAGGCCCTCTTCGACGAGCGCCACCAGCCGGCCCAGTTCTGGCGCCAAGACCTGGTCACGGCGGTCAGCTGGGCGACGGCGGCCTTTGGCGTCCTGGCCCTTTTCATCGGCCTGCGCTATGCCAGCCCACAGCGGCGGGGCTTTCTGTGGTTCGGGCTGGCCTGCATGCTGAGGGCGACGAGCAATCTTTATGCGACCAGCATCGCCGTCCACGACGATGCCTTCTGGGTCCAATGGGCCTTCACCGCCGCTAGGCTGGCGTCGATCCCGGTCATGATTTTGACGCTGCTGAGTTTTTTCGAACATCGACTGCCCAGGCTGGAGCGGTGGCTGGTGATCTACGGCGCGACGCTGCCTTTTCTCGTCGCGGCCACCGGCGCACGCACGGACTGGGCGATGCTGCTGTCGGTGCCGGGCACGCTCATCGCGCTCTACCTGATTCCAGTGATCAGCGCCTGGGTGCTGGCCCAGCGCTCACGGACCGCGATGCTGATGTTGGCCGCACTATTCGCGCTCCTGGCCTGCGGACTGCACGACGTCTGGGTGCTGGCAACGCCGAGCGGCTTTGACCAGCCGATGGCGCTGCCCATAGCCAATGGCATCCTTTTGCTCACCCTGGGCAGCATCATCATCGGCAGGATGGCCCACGCACTGGCGGTCACCGCCAACCTCAACGAGACCCTGCGCGACCAAGTAGCGGCAGCAGAGTCCGACCTGCGCCAGCAGCACCAGAAGATTCTCGAGTTTGAGCGCCGCCATGCCCGAAACGAGGAGCGCGAACAACTGCTGCGGGACCTGCACGATGGCCTGGGCTCCAACCTGGCCAGCGCGCGCATCCTGCTCGACGACCAGACCCTGCCTCCCGCGCAGGTGCGCGAGCTGATCGACGACTGCATCGATGACATGCGGCTCCTGATCGACGCCTCCGGGCCGCAGGCCCAGCTGGCCGACGCCCTGGGCAGCTTGCGCTACCGCATCACCCAGCGGCTCGGTTCGGCGCCGGTGCAGGTGCAGTGGACCCTGCACCTGGCGAACCTGCCGCCTCTGCCGGCAACCAGCGGATTGCAGCTGCTGCGGCTGGTGCAAGAGGCATTGACCAATGCCTTGCGTCACTCGGGGGGGAAGCACATCCAGGTCAGCGCGCGCTACGACACCGACCGCCTGCATCTGACTGTTGCCGACAACGGTCAAGGCCTGCGCGCCGGCGCGCGTGAAGGTCGCGGCCTCGGCAATATGCGCCAGCGCGCAGCGCGGGTGGGCGCCTCGCTGCAATTGCACAGCGACGCGGCGGGAACGCGGGTGGAGGTGGTCTTACCCATCCCCCAGACATGAAAAAGCCCGCCTAAGCGGGCGAGGACCGGGCTGGGGATGGGGCTGGGCTGGGAGTGAACCGGGCGGGGGCAGGAGGGTGGTGGGTGCTGACGGGCTCGAACCGCCGACCTACGCCGTGTAAGGGCGCTGCTCTACCAACTGAGCTAAGCACCCCTCACTGCAACCCGAAGCCGGGTCAACGCAATCAGTTCAGGGCGTCTTTGAGCGCCTTGCCCGGGCGGAACTTGGGCACCTTGGCGGCTTTGATCTTGATGGCATCGCCCGTACGCGGGTTGCGACCCGTGCGGCCGGCGCGCTTGGTCACGGCGAAGGTGCCAAAGCCTACCAGGGAGACGGAGCCGCCCTTCTTCAGGGTGGTCTTGACGGCACCGATCATGGACTCCAGTGCGCGGCCGGCGGCGGCCTTGGAGATGTCGGCGTGCTTGGCGATGTGTTCAATCAGATCGGTCTTGTTCACGAATAATTCTCAGGGTGTTTGATTGGGGTTCTTGGCAGGGGGACTGGCAACGATTAAAGCCACGGCTGCTGCGTGCTGTCAATACGGCTTGCCCTCTGGCAAACAACTAACGACCTACATTTTAAGGGTTTGCGGGCGCCGGCACGCGGACAGCGGCGCAGAGCAGAACGAGCGCCTAGCGGACCCGGGCACGAATTTCCGGCAGCGCACGCTGCAGGTAATAGACCATGGACCAGACCGTGAGTACAGCCGCGACCCAGATCAGCCAGACACCCCACCAGCCGGTGTCAATGACCCCGAACAGGACGCCGTCGTAGAGAAGAAAGGGGATGGCCACCATCTGCACCGTGGTCTTGACCTTGCCCAGCATGTGGACCGCCACACTGCGCGAGGCCCCAATTTGAGCCATCCATTCGCGCAGGGCCGAGATCGCGATTTCGCGACCGATGATGATGAGCCCGACAAACACGTCGGCGCGCCCCAGGTGCACCAGTACCAGCAGGCTGGCGCACACCAAAAATTTGTCGGCCACCGGGTCGAGAAAGGCCCCGAAGGAGGAGGTCTGGTTGAGCCGACGGGCAAGCCAACCGTCGGCCCAGTCGGTCAGCGCGAATACCACGAAGAGCACGGTCGCGATCAGGTTCTGAACCTCGGGCGCCAGGCCCAAGTAAAACACCCCGACGATCAAGGGGATGGCGACGATGCGCGTCCAGGTGAGGATCGTGGGGATGGTGAAGAACATGGGACCGATTCTGGCACGGCGCGGCCCGACCTGCGTCAGCGCAAGGCCCGGTAAATCGTCTCGGCCAGCGCATGCGAGATGCCCTCGACAGTCACCAGGTCTTCCACGCTCGCGTCAGCCACGCCACGGATGCCGCCAAAGCGCTGTAGCAGGCGGGCCCGCTTCTTCGCACCGATGCCGGGAATCTCCTCCAACCGGCCGCCCCCCACTCGCACCTTGTCCCGGCGGGCACGCATGCCGGTGATGGCGAAGCGATGCGCCTCATCGCGAATTTGGGCGACCAGCATCAGCGCGGCCGAGTCGCGGCCAAGGTAGACCTTTTCCCGGCCATCGGCGAAGACCAACTCCTCCAGACCGACCTTGCGGCCCTCGCCCTTTTCGACGCCCACAATGCGGGACAGATCAAGGCCCAGCTCGACAAAGACCTCCCGGGCCATGCTCACCTGGCCCTTGCCGCCGTCGACCAGTACCACATCGGGCATGCCACCGTCTTCGACCTTGCCGTAGCGGCGCGTGAGCACTTGGCGCATGGCGGCGTAGTCGTCGCCCGGCGTGATGCCGTCAATGTTGTAGCGACGGTATTGGGCCGCCTGCATCTTGTGATGGTGGAACACCACGCAGGAGCCCTGGGTGGCCTCACCGGAGGTGTGCGAGATGTCGAAGCACTCGATGCGGAGGGCCTCGAGGTCGGCGACCGCCAGGTCAAGCGCCTCCACGAGGGAGCGGGTGCGCGCCTGTTGCGAGCCCTCCTCGGCCAGCAGCCGGGCCAGTTGAAGCGCAGCGTTCTTCTCGCACATCTCGAGCCAAGCCCGCCGGCGCTCGTGGGGCTGGTGGACCGCAACCACCTTGTGCCCGGCCTGCTGGGACAGGGCCTGCACCAACGCCCGGGGCACGGGGTCGCTGATCACCAGCACCGGTGGCACCGCGATGTCGATGTAGTGCTGGGCGATGAAGGCCTCTAGCACCAGCGGCTCGGGCTCAAGCTGCGGCCCATCGATCGCCCGCATCGCCTGGGCGTCGTCGACATGGCTGGGGAAGTAAGGTCGGTCACCGAGATGGCGACCGCCCCGAACCATGGCCAGGTTGACGCAGGCGCGCCCGCCCTGCACCCGCACCGCCAAGATGTCCACGTCCCGGTCGTCGGCGGTCTCGACCGATTGCTGGTGCAGCACCCGAGACAGAGCGCTGACCTGGTTGCGTAATTCGGCTGCCTGCTCGAACTCCAGCTTGTCGGCGTGGGCCATCATCCGCGCCTCGAGGTCTGCCATGACCTCGCCGGCTTGGCCCTGCAAAAAAGCCTCGGCATGAGCCACGTCGCGCGCGTAGTCGTCCGCGCTGACCAGGTCCACACAGGGGCCGGAGCAGCGCTTGATCTGATAGAGCAGGCAGGGCCGGGTGCGGTTAGCAAAAACCGTGTCCTCGCAGGTGCGCAGCCGAAACACCTTCTGTAGCAACTGGATCGACTCCTTCACCGCCCAGGCGCTCGGGTAAGGCCCGAAATAGCGGTGCTTGCGGTCGATCGCGCCGCGGTAGTAGGTCATGCGCGGGAACGCGCTCGACGGGCCACCGATCTTCAGATAGGGGTAGCTCTTGTCGTCGCGAAACAGGATGTTGAACCGCGGACTGAGCGCCTTGATCAGGTTGTTTTCGAGCAGCAGCGCCTCGGCCTCGGAGCGCACCACCGTGGTTTCCATCCGCACGATCTTCGACACCATGTGGCCGATGCGTGTGCCGTCGTGGTTCTTTTGGAAGTAGCTGGAGACGCGCTTTTTCAGGTCGCGGGCCTTGCCCACGTAAAGCACGCCGCCCTCGGCGTCGAAATAGCGGTAGACGCCGGGCAAGGCCGGCAGGCTAGCGACCTGGGCCAGCAACTCGGGAGGGTGCGCCGGAGCCTGGGACATGCGGCCTATTATCCGGGCCATGCGTTGGGACATCTTCTGCCGCGTGGTCGACAACCTGGGCGACATCGGGGTTTGCTGGCGCCTGGCCGCCGAACTGGCGGCGCGGGGCGAGGCGGTGCGCCTGTGGGTCGATGCGCCCGACCCGCTGACCTGGATGGTCCCAGGCGGCCGAGCCGGCGCTGCGCGCTTGGGTGTGGCACTACGTGACTGGGACCCCAGCAGCCTGGTGGAAGACGAACCCGCAGAGGTCGTCGTAGAGGCCTTCGGATGCGACCCGCATCCGGGCTTTCTTGCCGCGATGGCGCAGACCGCCCGTGTACGCGGCGCGCCGCCGGCCTGGTTCAATCTCGAGTACCTCTCGGCCGAAGCTTGGGTGGCCCGCTGCCATGGCCTGGCCTCTCCGGTGCTGGCTGGGCCGGCGGCCGGCCTGGGCAAGCGCTTTTTTTACCCGGGCTTCACACCGGAGACCGGAGGCCTGATCCGAGAGACCGGGCTGGACGATCGCCAGGCCCGCTTCGACCGCGGCACCTGGATGGCCGGTCTGGGCCTGCCCCCGCCGGCAAGGGGCGAGCGCCTGGTCAGCCTGTTTTGCTACGAGCCTCCCACCCTGCCCGCGCTGCTGGGGCAACTTGCCGCCCAAGGTGCCCGCCTGCTGGTCACACCTGGGCGGGCCCAAGTGGCGCTCGAGGCCGCGCTGGTCACGCTGGGCTCGGCCCCAAAGCCTGCCTGGAACCTGCTGCCGCCCCTGCCCCAGACCGGGTTTGACGAACTGCTCTGGGCCTGCGACCTGAATTTTGTGCGGGGCGAGGACTCCTTGGTCCGGGCGCTGTGGGCGGGCCGCCCCTTCGTCTGGCAGATCTACCCGCAGCACGATGGCGTGCACCTGGACAAGCTGGCCGCCTTTCTGGACTGGCTGCAGGCCCCGGCCTCGCTGCGCCAAGCGCATGCGGCATGGAATCAGGCGCAAGCCCGGGCAGGCACGGACCCAACCTTCCCCCGTCAAGGCGCCCTACCCTGGCCAGCGCTGGACCTGCCAGCCTGGACGCAGACCGCGCGCGCAGCCCGCGAGCGGCTCGGGGCCGGCCCCGAGCTGGTGGCGCAGTTGATGGCCGCAGCCGGTGCTTGGGTGGGGCGCGCTCCCAAGACCCCCGCCGGGAGCCCCGACGAAACCAGCTAAAATCCACAGCTTCTTGGCGCGGTCATGGCCCGCCGCGGCGCCCAGCGCCTTCACTTGCCCTTGGCAGTGACGCGCGCGGGCAATTGACATCACCCGTGGCCCCCGATCGCCTCTCAACGTCACTCCAGGCCACCCCAGGCCCCTCTTCGAACCTGCCTCCCTAGGCTACCCCTATGAAAATCGCTCAAGAAATCCGCGCCGGCAACGTGATCATGCAAAACGGCGCTCCCTGGGTCGTCCTGCGTACCGAGTACGCCCGCGGTGGCCGCAACGCCGCCACCGTGCGCATGAAGCTCAAGAGCCTGCTGTCCAACCAAGGCACTGAAATCGTGTTCAAGGCCGACGACAAGATGGACCAGATCATCCTGGACAAAAAGGAGTGCACCTACTCCTACTTTGCCGACCCGATGTATGTCTGGATGGACTCCGAGTTCAACCAGTATGAGGTTGAGGCCGAGAACATGGGCGACTCCCTCAACTACCTGGAAGACGGCATGTCTGCCGAGGTGGTGTTCTATGACGGCAAGGCGATTTCGGTCGAACTGCCCACCAGCGTCGAGCGCGAAATCACCTGGACCGAGCCTGCGGTCAAGGGCGACACCTCGGGCAAGGTGCTCAAGCCCGCCAAAATTGCCACCGGTTTCGAAATCGGCGTGCCGATCTTCGTGGCCCAGGGCGATAAGGTCGAAATCGACACCCGCACCGCCGAATACCGTCGCCGCGTGTAAGCACGGCTGGCGGCATATCCGGAAAAGGTCCAGCCCCACGGCGGGCCGCGACCACAAAGGGCTCCTCTCGGAGCCCTTCTCATTGGTGGGTTAGACAGTAGGCCGAATCGTGGGCCAGGAGGTAGACCGGATCGAGGACCGGATGGTCAATCGAGGCTGAGCACCACGCTTGGCATGCCCTTTAGGGGTCAGCGATTTCATCGCACAATCACCGCCATGCCCCCACACCGCAAGCTGCAAGACCCTTTGGCCGACGCCTGGGCGACCATTCGCTCACATGCCAGCAACGGCCTGCCCGTCGATGCCGACTCGAGCCGCCTGGCCTTCGCCGACCCCGAGTTTCTCCTGCGCCGTGAAACCCGCGGCATCCGTTTTCAGCTCGAGCTGCTCAAACCGGATCTGGCCCAGGCCGCGCACGGCATCGAGAACACCATCGTCGTTTTTGGCAGCGCCCGCATCCGCAGCCAGGAGGAAGCCCAGGCCTTGCTCGCGGCAGCCGAAAGCGGCGGCGACGAGGACACCATCGCCCGCGCGCGCGCGCTGGTGCGTAACGCCAGCCACTACGAGAACGCCCGCGCGTTTGGCAAGATGGTGGCCACCTACAGCGCCGGAAGGGACGCGGCGGATCGGCTCTACATCTGCACTGGAGGTGGGCCCGGCATCATGGAGGCCGCCAACCGTGGCGCCTACGAGGGCGGCGGCGAGTCCGTGGGTCTGACCATCGCCCTGCCCATGGAGGAGGCGGCCAACCCCTTCGTCACACCCAACCTCGACTTCAAGTTCCATTACTTCGCACTGCGCAAGATGCACTTCATGATGCGGGCCAAGGCGCTGGTGGCATTCCCTGGCGGCTTCGGCACCCTCGACGAGCTGTTTGAGGTGCTGACACTGGTGCAGACCCGCAAGGCCAAGCCAGTGCCCATCGTGCTCTTTGGCAGTGATTACTGGCGCCGCATCCTGAACTTCGAG
>Ga0164293_10002320_pt1 | contig 16147 bp, 17 predicted proteins | sample GEODES118metaG_FD_111487 | JGI IMG/M metagenome (GOLD analysis project Ga0164293, IMG submission 111487) | Eutrophic lake water microbial communities from Lake Mendota, Wisconsin, USA - GEODES118 metaG | ecosystem: Environmental > Aquatic > Freshwater > Lake | place: USA: Lake Mendota...
AGGAACTCCTCCTTGCCGGCAGCGGCAACACCAATCATTAATGCGGCAGTTGAGACCAATCCATCATTAGCGCCAAGGACTGCAGCTCGCAACCAACCAGCACGATGTGTGCGATGTTGCAGATTGCGTCTATAGACATCTTCAAGGCTCATGATTACCAGCCTACATTAATTTTTTGATCTCTCCTTGGCGGCACGCAGAAAATAGGTTAGCGAAAGCCCGCCAACAATCAGACTTACCCAAACATTTACCCGAACTCCGGCAATAGTGTTTGCAGTATCAATTCGAATTAACTCAATAAATAGGCGTCCAAAGCAGTAGGCAACAACATAGGCTGCAAAACTCTGTCCAGGCTTTAACCGCTTACCAAAGTAAATAAGTGCAACAGCTATTAGGAAACACCAAATTGCTTCATATAAAAATGTAGGATGAAAACTTTCAAATTGCTTATAGCCGACTGGTCGATATTGAAGTGGAACCTGTAATGACCACCACGTGTCTAATGGGCGACCAAAGAGCTCTCCGTTAAACCAGTTTCCAAAGCGACCGATTGCCTGTGCAAACAAAATCCCGGGTGCAAGGCTGTCTGCGAAAACTGAAAAAGATGGAAGATCTAATTTCTTTTGTAACATTCGATAACGTAAAAACGCAGCAAATAGTCCAAGGGAGATCGCTCCCCAAATTCCTAAGCCACCCTCCCAAATTTTGAAGGCATCAATTGGCTGACCATTGGATCCAAAATATGCCGACGGAGATGAAATGACGTGATAGATACGGCCACCGATAATTCCTGCAGGAACGGCTGTAATTGCTACTTCTGCAACTACAGATTCACCCTTGACAGTTTTTGCTGTGAAGCGTTTATCTCCTAGCCAAATTGCTACGGCAATTCCGGTGATAATGCACAGAGCATAAAAATGAAGCGTAAACGGTCCAATCTCTAACGCCGAAACCGATGGCGTTGGAAATGCAACGTTCAAATGTTATCCAGCCTCTACAGCTGAGCGGAACTCATCCAAATTAAAGTCACCAGTAGTTGGAGTCCAAACTTTTCCATTAATAAATACAGTTGGAGTCCCCTTTACGCCAAATTTGGCCATTGAGTCGTAGTGAGCTTGGACAAGATCTGTCTTAGAGCCCTTTGAAACACACTCTGCAAACTTTGGAGAATTCAAACCGATCTTCTCCCCGATTTTAACAAGGGTCTCGCTGCTAAAAAAACCAGAGCCCTCTCCTGGAGATTCCACTGTATAAAGGGCATCATGGAAATCTAAAAATTGATTCTCATCGTTGGCACAAAAAGCAGCATTTGCAGATCGAACTGATTCGGGTCCCAAGAATGATAAAACGTGGAATCGGACAGTTGCGGCCTTATCGCGCACCAAAGAGTTTAAGTAATCCCCCATAGCATTTTCAAAACGCTTACATGATGGACATTGTGGATCTTCCCAAACATCAATCTGAGTCGGAATGCCAGGATTAAAAGTTATCGCAGAACCGTTGTCTGCATCAATCGTGGAAACAATTGCAGGCTTCAATGTAATTCCATCAAGACCAGCTAAGGGAGCATTCTCTCGATTATTTTGTCCCATAACGGAAAAAATGACACCGGTTCCGATGACAAGCAAAACCATCGCAAGCACAATCCAGCGATTTGTATTATCGCCGTTTTTACCTTTTTGCTGTGCCATGAAATCTCCCCCGTCGAATTATCAGAATCAGCCGTGCCAAAATCCATTCAGGGTTAAAGTATAGATAAATTTTTGCCCATGCCAAATCCAAACCACCCTGGAATTTGGAAAAGGGTGAGAGAGTAATAATGGGCATCATTTGAGCCTTCTAGTAATCGGTCTCAGGATTTGATCGAGTTAAGGATTTATAACTACCTCAAGATGCTTGGGGTTAGTTGTAGAGAAAGTCAGGTAAAAGATAGGTTCCGTACTTCCAGATGATTCCTGCGGCAATGACAGCATAAATGATGTACATAGCCGCATAGTCACGGCCCTGAAGAATAAATCTGAGAACTCTCTGATGATTGACCTCTGACCAATTAAAAGAGTTTTGATAAATGTTGATTCTGAGCATGCTCATAAAGACTGAAATTGTTGAGACTGTAACCAACATGCACCATGGACAAAATGCCTTGATTACAAAGAATGATTGAGAAAATAACCATAGGGCAAAAAGTAACGCAGCAGAATAAATAAAGAAGGCAATTCTAATTAAAGAATTTGGAAATCGTACATGCATCAATCCTGCAATTGCGATCGTGATAACTGCCGACTCAAACATTAATCCAATAAAAGAGTTTGGAAAGCCAAAAACCGTTGATTGCCAAGAGAGAGCAACTTTTCCACATGAGACGACCGCGTTAATGCTGCAAGAGAGATCTACATTTTCATCTTTAGCTAATTTAAAGGCATCGATTGAAAGAACCATTGCCGCAAAAAGGCTCAGTGATGCTGAAATCAACATCGTCACGTATGCATTGCGCACCCGTCGCGCTGGCGCGACTAACAGCTCTGACATGGCAATAATAGTAACCTATCGTCCTTCTCTAACACCTAGTGCTAATTCCTTAGCAAGATGAGAAACAGCATCTATTCCAGATTGTTCATCCTTGGAATTTAGTAAAAGTTTGATAAAGGCAGAGCCCACAATCACGCCATCAGCATAGGCAGCCAAGGATCGTGCTTGTTCGCGAGTTGAAACACCTAATCCAACACATACAGGCAGGTCACTTACTTTCCTAATTCTTGAAACTAAATCCTTCGCATCAATGGAAACAGTTTCTCTCGTACCAGTTACGCCCATTGAACTAGCTGCATAGATGAAGCCGCCTGTCGCAGAAGTTACACGGGCTAACCGTGCATCTTTAGTACTCGGTGCAACAACATAGATCGGATTAATTGAATGAGATTTAGTTGCCTCTAACCACCCTTTGGATTCCTCAATTGTTAAATCTGGAGTGATGACCCCTGATCCTCCGTTATCTGAAATAGATGCAGCGAACTTTTCAACACCATATCTTTCAATAGGATTCCAGTAGGTCATAACGACAGATGCGACTCCTGTATCTGATGCAGTCTTTAACGCTGCAAATACATCTGCTGACTGTGTTCCACCTCGAAGCGAAATATCCGCGGCCTCTTGAATCACAGGTCCATCCATTACTGGGTCGCTATATGGAAAGCCAATTTCTATTGCATCAACGCCAGCATCTGCCAATGTTTGAATAACCCTATGGCATCCCTGTTTGGAGGGAAAGCCTGCAGGAATGTAGGTAATTAGTGCTGCGCGGTTTTCACTACGACATTTTGCTAATACTAAATCTAAAGCCGTCATTACAAGGCAATCCCAAAATACTGCGCCGCAGTTTGAACATCTTTATCTCCACGACCCGAAAGATTAACGAGCAAATTAGCTTTAGGCCCAAGTTCATTTCCAATAATTAATGCGCCGGCTAATGCATGGGCAGTTTCAATTGCAGGGATAATTCCCTCAGTTTTGCTCAGTAATGCAAATGCATTCATTGCTGCATCATCGTTGATTGCTCGATACTCGGCGCGACCAAGATCATGTAAGTAGGCATGCTCTGGTCCAACACCTGGATAATCAAGTCCGGCGGAAATTGAATGAGACTCAACGGTCTGTCCATTTTTATCTTGAAGTACATATGAGCGAGTACCGTGCAAAACTCCCGGTGTACCCCCTGTGATTGTTGCTGCATGGCGACCAGTCTCTACTCCATCACCGCCTGCTTCTAGACCAATTAATCTGACATCAGTATCTGGGATAAATGCATTGAATATTCCAATTGCATTTGAACCTCCACCAATACATGCAAGTACTGCATCAGGAAGTCGACCTGTTAACTCCAACATCTGCTCACGTGATTCTTCACCGATTACCTTATGAAAGTCACGCACCATTGTTGGAAAAGGGTGTGGGCCAGCAACTGTTCCAAGCATGTAATGCGTGGTGTGAACATTTGTCACCCAATCACGCATAGCTTCGTTAATGGCATCTTTTAAAGTTTTGGATCCAGATGTAACGGCAACAACTTCGGCGCCCAATAGTTTCATGCGAGCAACGTTAAGAGATTGTCTACGAGTGTCTTCCTCACCCATATAAACAACGCATTCCAACCCCATAAGCGCTGCTGCTGTTGCGGCAGCAACTCCATGTTGACCTGCACCAGTTTCTGCAATTATTCGTTTTTTACCCATACGTTTAGTAAGTAACGCCTGACCAAGTACGTTATTTATTTTGTGGCTTCCAGTATGGTTTAGATCCTCGCGCTTTAAGAATATGCGCGCACCACCTGCGTGTTCTGAAAATCTCTTTGCCTCAGTAATGATGCTTGGGCGACCTGTATATGTGCGATGTAATTCTGCTAATTCGGCGAGAAACACTGGGTCTTGTTGAGTTTGATTATGTATAGCTTCTAACTCCTCTAATGCTCCAATCAACGCCTCCGGCACAAACCTTCCGCCATATTGGCCAAAATGACCTAAAACATCAAAAGTCTCCACTGCTAAAGCCTACCGAGCAATTGATTGATCGCAACAGATGGCGATTGTGCGCGCACTAAAGCCTCTCCAACAAGTATTGCTGTGGCGCCACATTCATGTGCAAAGACGACATCATCTCGCTTAGAGATCCCTGACTCTGCAACGCGAGCAATTTCAGATGGAATCTGTGGGATCAATTGTGCGAAGGCCTGTGTATCGACTTCCAAAGTTTTTAAGTTTCGAGAATTAACTCCAATTATTTCAGGAGATATCTCCAAAGCTCTTTCAAGTTCGTCTTGGGTATGGACTTCAACTAATGCCTTCATTCCAAGCTCTTTGGTTAATTGGTAATAATCATCTAATTGATTTTGACTTAGAGCTGCAACAATCAGAAGTACAAGGTCGGTGCCATGTACCCGTGCCTCGTAAAACTGGTACTCACTAATCATAAAATCCTTACGCAAAATTGGAGTGTCAACTAACTTTCTGACGCTATCTAAATCAGCCAATGAGCCTCCAAAACGACGACGCTCCGTTAGAACACTGATTACGGCCGCTCCGGCCTGTTCGTACTGCGCAGCTAAACCAGCAGGATCAACTATTTCTGCAAGCGAACCTTTACTAGGTGAGGCACGTTTAATTTCGGCGATAATTGATATTTCTTCCGATAGTAAATCAGGTAAACACGTACGTACAGGCGGTGCACTCTCCAGGTGTTCTAGAAGTTGCCCCATTGGCATTCGCCTCTGCTCTAAATCTTCGCGCACACCAGAGATAATTGAATCTAGAGCACTCATTTTTTCTCATCATCTGTTGGGTCGATTCCATGATCCTGAGCGCTCCAAGAATTAAGAGTTCGGGGCTTTCTTTCATACCTACTAGATAGTTTTAATTTCGAACTAAGTAAGAGGACCAATGCAATAACAACAAAAATGGAAACAATCAGTGGAAGAAAATCGCTCATGAACTACCACCTAATCTATTAGCTGCATGTACAGCGCTTAAAACTGCCGCAGCTTTGTTATGGCATTCTTGATTTTCACTCTCTGGGTCAGAATCAGCAACTATCCCAGCACCTGCTTGAACATATGCTGTTCCATCAAGAAGCAACGCAGTTCGGATAGCAATCGCTGTATCTAAATTTCCGGTGAAATCAATGTAACCCACTATCCCTCCGTAAATTCCCCGACGAGTATTTTCCTGCTCTTCTATGATCTCCATAGCTCTAGGTTTTGGTGCACCTGATAACGTGCCAGCTGGAAATACCGAAAAGAGTGCATCAATTGGTGTAGCAGCATCTTTCAACTTCCCAGTAACAGTCGAAACAATATGCATCACATGTGAATAGCGTTCGATCTGCATAAAATCGGCGACTTCCACAGTTCCAGGTGCACATACTCTTCCTAAATCATTGCGGCCAAGGTCAACTAACATCAAATGTTCGGCGCGCTCTTTTGGATCAGCTAAAAGCTCTTGGGCCAACTCCTCATCTTCACGTGGATTAGCCGAACGGCGACGTGTTCCAGCGATTGGATGGATCATCACATCCTTTTGATTTACCTTAACAAGTGCTTCTGGACTTGAACCAACTATTTCAATCCCATCGCTAAACCGAAAGAGATACATGTACGGTGAGGGATTATTCAACCGCAACATTCTGTAGACGTCCATCGCATCTGCTGTAGATGGCATAGAAAAACGTTGAGAGAGCACTACTTGAAAAGCCTCACCCGAAAGAATCTCTTCTTTAATTTTTAAAACACTAGACTTGAATTTTTCTGAAGAAATATTTGCTTCATACTCAGGTTTTGTGAATTCAGGAATTCGCTGGACCTCAGAATTCAGTGATGCCGCTAAATCAGACTCCATTTGATCAAGTCTGCTCTGACAAGATGCATAGGCTTCATCAACTCGATCATCACTTCCATCCCAATTAATGGCATTTGCAATAAGAGTTATCGTCGCATTGCTGTGATCAAAAACTGCAAGGTCACTTGTCAGCATAAATGAAAGCTCTGGCAGTTCAATATCTTTGATGGTCAGGCTCGGAAGCTTCTCCAACCGGCGAACAACGTCATATCCCATAAAACCAACAAGGCCACTTGTTAAGGGCGGCAAACCTGGGATCTGAGGTGAACGCAAATGTGAGGCACAGATTTTTAGCGCTGCTAAGGGATCAGTTCCATGTGGTGCACCTGCAGGTGCAATCCCCTGCCAATAGGCAAGGCCATTTTTTTCACTTAACGTCGATTCACTTCGAACACCAATAAATGAGTATCGTGCCCACGTTCCATCATGTTCGGCAGATTCAAGCAGAAAAGTATTTTCTCTATTTTGTGTGAGTTTTTGATAGACCCCCACTGGTGACTCACCGTCGGCAAGCAAACGACGAGAAACAGGAATTACATTAAAAGATTTTGCGTAGGAACGAAACTCTTCTAAATTCATCGACGGTTTAACCCTAAAGGCTTGTGAAAGCAGGTGGTCTCACCGGTATGACAAGCCGCTCCGGTTTGATCTACCCGAAACAAAATCGCATCGCCATCACAGTCTAATGAGATAGAACGCACGGTCTGTACATGACCTGAAGTTGCTCCTTTAATCCACAATTGATTTCTACTTCTACTCCAATAAGTCGCATTTCCACTTTCAACTGTTAATGCCAATGAGTTGGTATTTGAATAGGCCAACATCAATATCTGCAACGAAGTATCGTCTTGAACAATTGTTGGAATAAGTAAATCCGGGTCCTTGAGCATGGCTAAGATGGCTGGATCTAGTGTGCTCATGGGTCAATTCTGCCCTATGTGACTACAACGTTGCGCACAGGATAATTGTGCTTATTTAAATAGGCCTTTACATCACCAATTCTATGAGTTCCAAAATGAAAGACGCTCGCAGCAAGCAACGCATCGGCTCCAGCATCTAAGGCAGCTGCAAAATCAGAGAGCGCTCCGGCTCCACCGCTTGCAATAAGTGGCACCTTTGAAACTTCACGTACGGCTGTGATCATTCCGATGTCATATCCGGCTCTAGTGCCATCTGCATCCATAGAGTTCAACAAAATCTCACCAACACCAAGCTGACATGCTTTTTCAACCCAACTCAACGCATCGATTCCCGAACTTTCTCTTCCACCATGTGTTGTTACTTCAAAACCAGATTCTGTACGCGCGCGTCTTGCATCCACTGACAGTACGAGAACTTGGGAACCAAAGCGATCTGCAATCTCTGCTATCAACTCTGGCCGAGCGATAGCCGATGTATTAATTGAAACTTTATCCGCCCCTGCTCGAAGTAACTTATCTACATCACCTACAGAGCGAATGCCGCCTCCAACAGTTAATGGGATAAAAACCTGCTCAGCTGTTTTGCGAACAATATCTAAGGTTGTTTCACGTCCAGATGATGAGGCAGAGATATCAAGAAAAGTTAACTCATCAGCACCTTCAAGCCCATAGAGTGATGCCATCTCAACTGGATCGCCTGCGTCAACAAGGTTTGTAAAGTTCACACCTTTAACCACTCGCCCATCTGTGACATCTAGACATGGAATAATTCGAACAGAAAGAGCCATTTCTCTTTACTCCTCCTTCAACATTTTTGGCGATTCATTTTTTCCACCTTTTATCTACCTGGAACTCGATCTGCTTACTTGCAGCGCTTGCTCCAAAGTAAATGCTCCGGCATATAACGCCTTGCCTACAATTGCGCCTTCCACCCCAATACTTTCAAGTCCAGCTAATGCTGAAATATCATCAAGTGTTGCAATACCACCACTTGCAATTACTGGTTTATTGGTCACGGCGCATACTGATTTTAAAAGATCAATGTTAGGTCCCATAAGTGTTCCATCTTTTGCAACATCAGTGACAACATATCGGCAACAACCATCTTTTTCTAAACGTGAAATTGTTTCGAAAAGATCTCCGCCTTCTTGTGTCCACCCTCTGGCGGCAAGAGTTTGGCCGCGAACATCTAGCCCAACTGCGATTCGGTCGCCGTGTTCTGCAATTACACGCGCTGTCCACTCTGGATTTTCTAATGCAGCGGTTCCTAGATTAACTCTACGGCATCCAGTTGCAAGCGCTTTAGAAAGTGATGCATCATCTCGAATGCCACCTGAAAGTTCGACATCAATATCTAACCTACCTACGACTTCAGCCAATATCTCTGAGTTTTCTCCACGACCAAACGCTGCATCTAAATCAACTAAATGCAACCACGTTGCGCCAGCAGATTGAAAATCTAATGCAACATCCAAAGGGGCACCGTAGATACTCTCCTGAGTGATTTCGCCCTGTACAAGACGCACCGCCCTGCCATCTTTTACGTCAACGGCAGGAAGAAGATAAAAACCACTCATAGCGAACCAATCCAATTCTTAATCAAAGCCAGGCCAGCAGTTCCTGATTTTTCTGGGTGAAATTGAGTTGCGCTGAGATATTCATCTTCAACTACTGAAAGAAATTTCTCTCCGTAAATGCTCCAACTTTGAGCTTTTCCGACTGGGGATTTAGCCGCATAAGAATGGACGAAATAAAATAACTGATCTTCTATCCCTTTAAGAAGAATCGATTGTGGATCAGCTTCTACTGTGTTCCAACCCATGTGAGGAAGTATTGGTGCGTGTAACCGATCGACAATTCCTTCAAATACGCCGATGCCCTCATGAGGCGATTTCTTACTATTTTCTGTTCCTTCTGTTCCTTCTGTTCCTTCTGTTCCATGCTTAAACAAAATCTGCATACCAATACAAATGCCTAATACCGGGCGCTCCCGCTTTAAACGCTCTCGTACGATTTTGGCGCCATCTATTGCATTAATTCCATCCATACATGATGAAAACGCCCCAACTCCTGGAACTACTAAGCCATCAGCTTCTAACGCCACCAATGGATTAGAAGTAACAACTACTTCCTGACCAGATGTTGCAAATGCACGTTCGGCCGATCGCAAATTACCTGATCCGTAATCAAGAATTGCTATCAAAGAGAACCCTTTGTTGAAGGAATTCCTGCCACTCTGCCATCTAGTGAAACTGCATCTCGTAGGGCTCTTGCCACAGCTTTGAACTGAGCTTCAAATACATGGTGAGCGTTTCGACCTTCTAGGACACGAATATGTAATGCAATTCTCGCTTCAGCAACAATTGATTCCCAGATGTGCTTACCCAGAGTTGTGTCGAAAGTACCAATTAACTCCACAATTTCTGGTTGGCGGTGCACAAGATATGGCCGACCTGAAAGATCTACAGCGGCTTGAACCAAAACTTCATCAAGTGGAACCATTGAGTCTCCAAAACGGCGAATTCCTATCTTTTCGCCAAGGGCTTCACGTAAAGCTTGACCAAAGGCAAGTGATGTATCTTCAACGCTGTGATGTGAATCCACTTCAACATCACCAGTAGTCTTGATCATCAAATCAAAGCCAGAATGCTTTCCTAACTGAGACATCATGTGGTCAAAAAAAGGTACTCCTGTGGCAACATCAATTACACCTTGACCGTCTAAATTGAGTTCGACGATAACGTGTGACTCTTTGGTTTTTCTCTCAACGCGTGCTGTTCTCATCGATATCTCCTTTAGATCAGTTCCTTTAGGGCATTTATAAATAATGCATTTTCGGCCTCATTGCCAATTGTCACTCGAAGATGGCCTGATAATCCCACATCTCTAATCAGAACACCCTTTTTGAGTAAATCCGACCATAACTGCTTGGCATCTTGGGGGAAACCTGTAAACAAAATGAAGTTGGCCTCACTTTTGACAGTTGTTAAGCCAAGAGAAGCTAATGCGCTAATCATCAAATCTCTGGACTCAATCAATGTACCAACACCGGCCAATAGCTCCTCTTTGAAATCTAGTGCGACTTGCGCAATGGCCTGAGTAACTGAACTTAAATGATAAGGCAGTCGAACGATCATCATGGCATCTACGACTTTTGGGTCTGCAACCAAATATCCAACTCGGGCGCCAGCAAAAGCAAAAGCTTTACTCATAGTTCGAATCACCACTACATGTGGATTCTTCACTATAAACGTAACAGCAGAAAGCTGCTCAGAAAACTCAGCATAGGCCTCATCGATTACTAATAGACCATTGACCGTTTTTACTGCATCAGCAATTCTCCCAATCTCAGAAATTGTTACTGCTCCCCCTGTCGGATTATTGGGTGTTGTAACAAAGGTTAAAGCGGGCTTGTGTCTCTGGATCTGAGCAATAGCATCGTCAATATTGAGTGAGAAATCTTTATTGCGAAAACCCTCAATCCATTGGGTATTGCTAACTCTTGCTATGAGGGGGTGCATTGAATACGAAGGAGTAAAACCTAAAGCTTTGCTCTGTCCAAATGCCAAGAAAACTGACTGAATAACTTCATTGCTGCCATTTGCAACCCAAATATTATTGTCCGTAAAACTGGTTTCACTTGATCCATTGATGTAGCTCGCTAATTTAGTCCGTAAATTCTTAGCGTCGCGATCGGGGTAACGATTGAGTTGAGCAGAAATTTCTGAAACCGCTGTAGCTATCGCAACCTGTAATTCGGCAGAGAGTGGATATGGGTTCTCATTTGTATTGAGAAAAGCATGCGCCGAAATTTGAGGAGCACCATATGGTGAAAGTGATCGCAGATTTTCACGAAGAGGCAACCAATCTGGCCAACTCATAGCAACTTCTCAAATCGTGCGAGCATAGCTTCACCATGGGCCGGTAAATCTTCTGCATTGGCAAGTGTTACAACTGTTTCTGCAATCTGACTAAAAGCATCTTGTGAGTACTCGACAAAGTGCAACCCACGCAAGAAACTTTGCACCGATAATCCACTTGAGTGGCATGCACACCCACCAGTAGGCAAAACATGGTTTGATCCAGCTGAATAATCACCCAATGACACCGGTGTAAATCGTCCGATAAAAACAGCACCCGCATTTCTTATTTTGGTAGAAACTTGGCGAGCATCGCTACATTGAATTTCAAGATGTTCGGCTGCATATGCATTTACTACATCAATACCCTGATTGATGTCATCAACTAAAACGATCGCTGATTGCACGCCAGATAGAGCCTGTCGAATACGATCTGAGTGTTTAGTTGCTACTACTCGAACTTTTAACTCTTCTGCAGTCTGTTCTGCCAGTTGGAGTGAATCTGTTACTAAAATCGCGGCAGCTATTACATCGTGTTCGGCCTGACTGATTAAATCAGCAGCAACATCACTTGGTAGCGCTGTGGAATCTGCCAATATTGCAATCTCAGTTGGTCCGGCCTCTGAATCAATCCCGATCAAACCCCGTAACGCTCTTTTTGCAGCAGCAACATAAATATTTCCAGGGCCCGTTACTAGATCAACTTTTTCGCAGACACCTTCCATCCCGTAGGCAAAAAGGGCGATTGCTTGCGCTCCGCCAACTGCATAAACCTCTGTAACTCCCAAAAGCGCACATGTTGCAAGAATTGTTGGATGAGGCAAACCGCCAAACTCTTTCTGAGGTGGAGAAGCTACGGCTATTGATCTGACCTTGGCGATCTGTGCCGGAATAACATTCATCATCACACTGCTTGGATAGACAGCGCGCCCTCCAGGAACGTAGAGTCCAACACGATCTACTGGTATCCATTTTTCTGTGACAGTTGCACCTTCGACCAAAGTCGTAGTTTTTTCACTTCTTACTTGGTCATTGTGAACTTTCTTGATACGGCCAATTGAGAGCTCTAATGCTGCACGGACTTTAGGATCTAATTTTTGTAAAGCAGAATCTAAATCTGATTGCGGCACTCTTATTACAGTTGGCCTTATTCCATCGAATTCTTGAGCTAGCTCTATCAAATCTAACTCTGTACCGTTTTTTACTCTTTGTAAGATTGGTTGTATCAGTTCTAGGGCTTGGTCAATATTAAAATTAGCTCGAGGCAGTTGGGAGATATATCCCGCCTTTGATAGCGCTTTTCCGCGTAGGTCAACGGTGCGAATCATGCATTAATCGTATCGGCTAGAGGTTAGTTCTCGCCGATTGTTTCTACGCTAAGCAGTTGGGTCCCAAAATTGATTTCAAATCTGCGCTCAGGCTAGGTGAGGCAGTGATTAACGCATCAACTTTCATGACGGTACTGCCACCATTTTCACGCAACTGAAGATGAACTTCGCGCTTTCCGGGATGTGATCTGAGAATCTCTTTAATTCGTTCAACAACTGGTGGGGTGCACTGCGCAATGGGAAGGCTGATAACAAGTGGTCCAACTGGAGCAGACTTTATATCTGGAGTTGACATCTCAAGTGCCGTAAATCGCAGCGCATCTTCTCGTCTATCAACACGACCTCGAATCGTGACTATTCGATCTTCTGTAAGTGTAATTGAGTATTGATTGTAGGTGTTTGCAAAGAATAGAACTTCTAACGATCCCTCTAAATCTTCAACTGTTACAACGGCCCACGATGCGCCTTGACGCGAAACTTTTCTGACAACACTTGTTATCAGACCACCGATTGTCACAATCGATTCATGCTGTGCTCCATCATCAACTAACTCACTGATAGTCAGATCTGTGTTGGCGCGTAACACATGCTCGACGCCAAGGAGAGGATGATCAGATACGTAGAGCCCTAACATCTCTCTTTCATAGGAAAGAAGTATTGACTTTTCCCACTCACCTTCAGGAATTTCAATATCCAATCCTGAAACAGCAGTTATTTCTTCTCCGCCAAATAGGTCAAATTGGCCTATTGCTTCTGCTCTCTTAGATTCAATTACCGAATCAATTGCTTCCAGGTGAACAGCGATAAGTCCCTTCCTGGTAGAGCCTAAGGAACCAAATGCGCCAGCTTTGATTAAAGATTCAATTGTTTTTTTGTTACAGACCTGAGCATCCACCTTTGCTAGGAAATCTCCAAAGGATGTAAATCTACCTTTTGCTCCGCGCGCATTTTTTATTGAGCCAACAACACCTTCACCAACATTTCGAATCGCAGCCAATCCGAAACGAATATCTACTCCTCGAGGCGTGTACTCGGCGTCAGATTCGTTGACATCTGGTGGCAGAACTTTAATTCCCATGCGACGGCACTCTGAAAGATAAAGAGCAGATTTATCTTTGTCATCTCTGACAGAAGTTAACAATGCAGCCATATATTCAGTTGGATAGTTTGCCTTTAAATACGCTGTCCAATACGAGACGACTCCATATCCGGCAGAGTGGGCACGGTTAAATGCGTAATCAGAAAATGGAATAAGCGTGTCCCAAAGACGCTTGATCGCAGCCGTTGAAAATCCATTTGCCTTCATACCTGCTTCGAAGGGGACATACTCTTTATCAAGAATCTCTTTATTCTTTTTACCCATAGCTTTACGCAAAAGATCTGCTCGGCCAAGTGAAAATCCTGCAACTTTTTGCGCGATCGCCATTACCTGTTCTTGATAAACAATCAATCCATATGTGTCACCGAGAATTTCTTGCAAAGAATCTGACAGTTCATTATGAATAGGCTCAACCGGCTTGCGTTTATTTTTACGATCAGCGTATAAATTATGAGAGTTCTCCCCCATAGGACCAGGGCGATACAGTGCAATAACCGCGGAGATGTCTTGGAAAGAATCTGGTGACAAACTCTTTAGCAATGCACGCATGGGCCCACCATCGAGTTGGAATACACCTAAAGTCTCTCCACGGCTAAGTAATTGGTATGTTTTTGGATCATCTAAAGTCAAATCTTCTAATACAACATCAATACCTTGATTAGCTTTTATGTTTAGTAGGCAATCATCTAGAACTGATAAGTTTCTAAGGCCCAAGAAATCCATCTTGAGTAGCCCTGTAGCCTCACATGCACCCATATCAAACTGAGTGATTATTGCCCCATCTGCTTCACGTCGATGAATGGGAATAACATCAAGTAAAGGTTCTCGGGAGAGAATTACTCCAGCTGCATGCACTCCCCATTGACGCTTTAGCCCTTCAAGGCCACGAGCGGTATCAACTACTCGCTTTGAGTCGGAGTCGGATTCATAGAGTGAGCGAAACTCTCCAGCCTCTGCATACCGTTCATCTTTAGGATCAAAAACTCCCGATAAAGAAATATCTTTACCCATGACAGATGGTGGTAGCGCCTTCGTTAACTTCTCGCCAATCACGTATGGATAACCCAATACGCGAGTTGAATCTTTGATCGCCTGCTTAGACTTAATAGTTCCGTAGGTGATTATCTGTGCAACGCGATCTTCTCCATATTTATTAGTTGCATAACGAATCATTTCACTTCGACGACGTTCATCGAAGTCCAAGTCAATATCTGGCATCGAAATACGTTCTGGGTTCAAGAAGCGCTCAAAAAGTAAACCATGTTCGATTGGATCTAATCCAGTAATTCCTAACGAATATGCAACCAATGATCCTGCTGCTGATCCTCTACCTGGCCCCACTCGGATACCAACTTTTTTAGCATGTGCAACCAAATCTGCAACCACAAGGAAGTAACCTGGAAATCCCATTTTCTCCATAACACCAAGTTCGTAAGTAAGTCGAGCCTCGTGCTCCGGTGTGATCCGTGAGCCCATTCGCTCCTTTAATCCAATCTGTGCCTGTTTTTTTAACCAAGTGTCTTCAGTCTCACCGGCTGGAACTTCAAACTGTGGAAGAAGATTCTCCCCTTCTCGCAATGTGACATTACATCTTTCGGCAATAAGTAAGGTGTTGTCGCAACTTTCTGGAAGATCTTTAAAGAGCTCTCTCATTTGGGCTGGAGTTTTGACATAGAAAGAATCATTATCGAACTTGAAACGTTTTGGATCGGCCAATGTTGAACCAGACTGAACACAAAGTAGCGCTTCGTGTGCTGGGGCATCTGCCTGCAAGGTGTAGTGCAGATCGTTTGTTGCCAGGAATGGAATACCTAGCTCTTTTCCGAGACGAAGTAGATCATCCTTAACTCGAGCCTCGATTTCAATTCCATGATCCATAACTTCCAGAAAGTAGTTTTCTCTACCGAAGATATCTCGATAATCACTAGCTGCCTTTATCGCTTCTTTATAAGCACCCATTCGAAGTCTGGTTTGAATCTCGCCGCCGGGACATCCGGTTGTAGCAATCAAGCCCTGTGAGTGTTTAGCCAAAAGTTCGCGATCCATTCGTGGCTTGTAGTAATAACCTTCTAGAGATGCAAGTGAAGAAAGACGAAACAAGTTTGCAAGGCCTTCATTATTTTCAGCCAAAATTGTCATGTGGGTATAAGCCCCGCCTCCAGATACATCATCTTCTCCGCCACTAGCCCACTGGACGCGTTTTTTATCAAAGCGCGACTCTGGTGCGACGTAAGCTTCAATTCCAATTATCGGTTTTACATCGGCTTTCTTAGCTGCTTTATAAAATTCAAATGCACCAAAAACATTGCCGTGATCTGTCATTGCAATCGCTGGCATTGACTGAGATTTAACTTCTGCCATCAACTCGCCTATTCGTGCGGCACCATCGAGCATTGAGTACTCGGTGTGTACGTGCAGATGTACGAAACTGTCATTATTGTTGTTGGACATGATTGGCGAGATTAGTGGCTATGGCAGAACTGCGTCAGAAAGCAACGCCAGTGAGCCTGTGAGATCGGAGGGATACGGGGCTTTAAAGTTGAGTTTGGCCTGCGTA
>Ga0164293_10002324_pt1 | contig 16136 bp, 19 predicted proteins | sample GEODES118metaG_FD_111487 | JGI IMG/M metagenome (GOLD analysis project Ga0164293, IMG submission 111487) | Eutrophic lake water microbial communities from Lake Mendota, Wisconsin, USA - GEODES118 metaG | ecosystem: Environmental > Aquatic > Freshwater > Lake | place: USA: Lake Mendota...
AGACGTTGCGGCATTCCACAACATCGATGCTGAAGCTGAATTAACAGCTTTATTATCTGAGCAAGTTGCGGCTGAAATCGATAGAGAAATCTTGAGAGACCTTAGAAAAGGTGCGGCTTGGAACTTAAGATGGGATTACAACGGTTGGAAGAGATTAGGTTCTTCTGCAGTACCTTATACTCAGAAAGACTGGAACCAAACGCTTATCACAGCGATTAACCAAATTTCAGCTCAAATCCACAAATCTACCTTGAGAGGTGGAGCTAACTGGATTGTTGTATCTTCTGAAATCAGTGCAATTTTTGATGACTTGGAATATTTCCACGTATCAAACGCAGCTCCTGAGCAAGACCAATACAACATGGGTATTGAGAGAGTTGGTACATTAGCAGGTCGTTACCAAGTGTATAGAGACCCTTACTTCCCACCTAACCAAGTGTTAATGGGTCACAAAGGTACATCTTTACTTGACACAGGTTACATCTACGCACCATACGTACCTCTACAATTAACTCCAACAATGTACAACCCATTCAACTTTACACCAATCAAAGGTATCATGACTAGATACGCTAAGAAAATGGTGAACAACAGATTCTACGGAAGAATCACAGTTGATGGTGTTAGAACATTTGACTTGAGAGAATTGAGATAATCTATGGTCTAACCAATATTAAAAAGGGTCCCAATGGGACCCTTTTTTTTATTATATGATATTTATTAATATGATTAAACAAAATTGGAATATAGTTGAAAGTGAAAGATTAAGAATTCTTAATTTACACGAGTCTGCAACAAAAAATTTATATTTGTCAGAACAAACATCTGTTGTTGTTGGTACCGAAACTAAAACTGAAAATAAAAATTTCCCAACAACAAAATTAGGTGATAAGTTTGGGTTTGGTAAATATGAATCAGACGCTGTAAAAAAATCATTATCCGACTTAAAGCCTCAAATTGAAAATTTTATTAAAGATTCAGATTCTTCAAAATTTACAGTTAATATTAGTGCGGGAGAATCACTAGTAACAAACCCAAAAGGTTTTGAAGAAAAAGGTAGTTTAGCTTTAGCTAGAGCTAACAGTATAAAAAATTATTTTGAGGAGTTATTCCCTGATTTGATTAAAAGTGGGACATTAGTTATTAATGCCCCTAAGGACGTAAAAGAAGTTAAGATTGGTCAAACGCCATATAATAGAGCCAAATCAGAAGAATTTAAACAAAAATATGCTGAAGCGTATTCTAAAGAACAATTTGTAGATTTTGATATAGTTGGACAGGGTACTAAAACTACAACAAGTACAAAAACAAAATTACTCTGTAATACGACTCCGTTAAATGCTGGAGGGGGATACCTACTACCTAAAAATGATTATACGAAAATTTATGATAAGACATTAGGTGCTGGTGAGGGTAATGTTTTCATTTCATATGAAACTTATTATCAACCTGACATAATATACTTTGAGTATAATGGAAAAACATATGGAGACGCCATGTTTAGAGGAGATTCTTCAGATGAGTATAGAATATTTTTAGGAACCGCATTAATGGCAAAATATGGAGGAGGACCATTACCATCTCAATACGGGGACACAACTTATGAAAGAATAAGTATGGATGACCCAAGATTGTCCGCAGCATTACCAGCAATGAAAGATTGGAAACTAGAGGATAGTTTCAAAAATACTTTTAGATTTCCACCTTTAGGTAATGAAAATTATATGAAAGCGTTTAGTGAGTTTGATGATGACGGTCGAAAAGGTAAACTTTTTAAAAAATTGGGACCAGATTTTCCTTGGGGAATTGTGACATCCGAAATTGGCGGTAATATTGTTAAAAACTTAGGGCCGATTCCCAAAGTCGACGGTCTTGATAGTATTAAGGTTATTAATGTTTGCCCTGTTGGTTCTACGTCGTGGAAGATTTTTTTTAATTGTAAACCAATTTAATAATTCAGGATACATTAATTTTATTTCTGATTCGCCTAAAGTAATGTAATTTTCTTTTTTAAAGTCATAATAAGTTATTTCATGGACTCTAAATGAGTCCATTTTTTCTTCCCACACAACAAAAGTTATGTCTTGATTAATTTTTTCTGAAAGGTATTTAACCAAAGGACTACCCTCAGTTTTCTTTTGTCCAAAAGAAACTGATGAAATTAATAACAAAAAAACAAATAATATTTTTTTCATAGAACAAAGATAAGGAAATTATTTTCAATTTTCCAAATTAAATTATAATTATAAATAGATTTAAGTTTATCAGTCCCCAGTTTTAACGACTGTAGAGTATTCACGGATACAAAGGTATTGGTAACATAGTCATAAAACTATTGTTAAAACTAAAACAAATGTATTACACAACACAAGTGGGCAAACCGACTGCGCACATCACAAAGAAAAAGTCACGTCTTAAGGTCTACAACGGCCACAATGTCTTTCTAACTGATAAAGACAATTTTGAATTTGAACTTCATAACCCAACTCACAAATCTGTTCTCTGTAAGATTAAGTTAAACGGAAATTACATCTCAACCTCAGGTGTTGTATTAAGACCTGGTCAGAGAGTGTTTTTAGAACGTTTCCTTGACACAAATAACAAGTTTGAGTTCTCTACCTACAAAGTAAAAGATACGTCCGAGAATAGGTCTGCAATTGACTTAAATGGGGATGTATTGGTTGAGTTCTATGATGAACAAGAAGTTAGGGTTTACCCTCACCTTTCAGGTGGAAATTGGGGTACTGGTTGGACAACTATTAATACAGGGTCACCTTATTACGGTAACATGACATTTACCACAAGTAATAGTAATATTGTTGGCTCCACATCAACCTCATTTTATTCTTCAACATCAACACCTACAGGACCAAACATAAGGTCTTTAAAATCAAAAAAATCAATTGAGACTGGAAGAATTGAAAAGGGAGAAAAGTCAAACCAAAACTTTACTAATTCTTATGAGCAGTTTAACTACCACACCTCTCATACGGTTAAATTTAAAATACTTCCGTTGGGTACTAAGAATATTAATGTTGAAGAAATAAGACAGTATTGTACCGAGTGTGGTACAAAAATTAAAAGAAATTTTAAGTTTTGTCCTTCTTGTGGAAACAAATTATAAAATAAAAGAGGTCCCGTGAGACCTCTTTTTTATTCTTCATTTGGTTGTTCTGTAAAATGGGTGTTCATTACTCTCAAAGATTTAGAAACTAATTCTGATTCTTGTAGTGTAAAAATTCTTGCGTTGTGTGCAAATTCTAACGCTTTAATCATCATGTAATAAGCCTGTTCTAAGTTCATATCATCACATAATCTATTCACATCATTTGGCGTGTAATAAGCAACACTATCAAAAAGTAATCCTATTGGTTGTTTCTCTGTCATAATTCTAATCTGTTTGTATATTTATTATAGTAAATAATATGAAAAAAAATACACTAAAAGAGGCAACTAGTTCAGGTAGTTCTGGAAAATTTAAAGTTCCAATCATTTTAGCTCCACAAGATTGGACTGAGGAAGAATTGGGTCCTTTTATAAACCCTGTTTACAAATACACAAACGCTCAGTTAGCATATCAAGAAGCCGACGGAGATTATCTTGAATCTCCTGAAGAAAGAGAAAGAATTGAAAAAAGAACCAAAAAGATTAGTAAAGTTGACGATTATTTAAAACAATTCTATACAGGGCAGAACGATGAAGAAGGTTCTGCGATTAACCCAACAATAAGTGGGGAGCCCTTAAAAGAATCTCTTTTAAAAGAAGACTTGGCGGTTTGGTTTGGCACTAAGAAAAAACCTAAAGGTTCAAAACAACCAAAAGGTCCGTGGGTAAATATTTGTAGAAAAAAAGAAGGTGGTGGTCATCCTCCGTGTGGTAGACCAAATGCAACAGATAAAGGATATCCTAAATGTAGAGCCGCGGGAGTTGCATCAAAAATGTCTGATAGTCAGAAAAGAGCGGCTTGTGCTCAAAAAAGAAAGGCAGAAAAAACCCACTCAAAAGTGGGTACTGGCAACAAACCAAAAATGGTATCGTACAAACCTAAAAATGAATCAATAACAAATACGATACGTAAGGTATTAAGAGAACATATTAATCAAGTCCGTCCAAAATAGTTTGTAACGAATGTTTAATGTTACGTCTTATTTCATCTTGAATATTTTGTCTTTCCTCTTCAAGAATTGAATCAAATTTTTTAGTTAGTCTTGAATACGATGAATGGTCTTGAATATAAATGGTGTATGAATATACATGATTTGTAATGTTGATTGTGTGGTTGTTAATTACAACAAACATTTGTTTGTCTTCATTAACAATATATCTACTTTCGGACACAGGAGCAAATGTCAATTTGGATAGATAATTATCCAACAACTTCATACAAATTTGAACACAATATCTTTCTTCGTCCGTAATTTTTGGTGAAGGGTCAAATTTATCTTTAAGTTTTAAATAGAATTTATATAGTATTTTTGTAAAATACCCCAATGTCCTCTTGTCTTTCTTTTCCATATGGCAAATTTAAGGCAAAAATTTTGGATTAACAATAGGTGACTGAACAATGTTTCTTACTGTCTAAACCTGGCATTTTACCTTTACAAACTAGCACTGCGTAACCATTAGCATAAGCTGATGGATAAACCTTGAATTTTGATTTCGCGGCTGCTTTTCCTCTTGAACAAAGTTTGGTACCAGTTTTTTTTCTTCCTTCACTAATGTCTTCGTAATCAACATATTGTTCTCTTTTATTTTTTTCATTCATAAAAAAGTCAAAAACTTGGTCCATATTTGTTTTGGCTTCTGTTACGTGGTCATCCGCCCAATCGTGACCATTCTTAATGATTTCATCAAGCATTTGTGGGTCCATATCTAATAACATTTGACATTGTCTTGCCATTTGTTTTAGATTACTAAAAAACATATAGTTTTCAGTTTCTTGTTCTTGTTCCTTCAAAACTTTATTAACTAACTTAGTTATATCTTTTTCTGTTAACTTTACTATTCTGCTCATGATTGTTTCGTATTTACAATTGAAAATGTTAATTGTCTTTTATAAGTATCTTTTTCTCCTGAAGTATTCACTTGAATGTCGACATAATATTGATTTGGAATTTTGTCTCTCATGTCAAATATAAAATAATACTCATTTGGTGTTCTGTTAATTGGAGTCCAATCTTGAACAAGAACCTCTGTTGTTCCTTCCATAACATACACTCTATAGAATCCAGAAACATCTAATAATAGTTGTTGACCTGTATATGCCTGTTTGATTGTTACACCAACTTTACGAATATCTGTGTTTAATATTTTTTCGTTTTGTAAAATACCGTAAAAATCAAATCCATAAATTTGAGGTTCTTTTGACATTGAACCAATTTGAATACCCGCACTATATGGTTGTAATGTGAATTGATTTGTTACATTAGGAATAGATTGTCCATTGATTGTTAAACCTGACCAAACATCATAAAATAAACATGGCGTTGGATAATTTGAAAATCCGTTAGGAACAACAACTTCGTAAACCCCTTTAGTCCTTAAACAAGTATTCAAAGAAGACATACCACTAACAACATCCCCATTTCTATCTTCAATTCTAACGTATGGGTCGGAATCTAAATTAACTAAATCACCATTCTGATAAACGTATAAAAACAATTTGTTTTCTTGGTTCTTTAAAAATTGGTTTCTATTATCTTGAATTAAATCATTATAATCTGTAAGTAAAAAAGGTTGATAGAATGTTTGAGTTTGTCTTGAGAAAAACGCCACACTATAACTGTCGGTAAGACCTGTAATGTTTTCTATCTGAGGAAGATATGCCAATCCCCATCCTGTTACACCTGTAATAGAACCATTCAATACACCGTTAATTTCACTACTCATATCCATATTAAGGTCTTCGTTACCAAGTTCAAAATGTTGTCTTGCTACGATTGTTAACCCTGAATAGTTTACAGTGCCCTCATTCTTATTGTTGTAGATACCGTTTTGAGACCAACCTGATATTGTTGTTGTTTGATACCAGTTTGAAGGTCTTGTAGAATATGCTCTACTATCAACATATGTTAAGGGAGACGCCCCACCATTTGCACTGTTTTGTGCAATGTTAAAATCATTATAATCGTATCCAACTCCTTCGTCCCAATATTGTGGACCACCTGTGTCTCCTGATATTTGTGGAATTCTAAAAAGAATTAAATCAAATGATGTTGCTCTTCTTCTTTCGTTAGACATAAATGAATTTAATAGTTCATTGTCAAACGAAGATGTGTTAGTCATTTTTAATGTATGAGTCATTGCTGAGGTGCAACCTGTAGAAATAACTCCCGAAGAAATATTCTGGCGCAGTAAAGATAAATCCAAATCAAAGATAAATCTTGTGTAACCGTAATTCGGAACTATTAAATCCGAAGCACCAAAATTTAACTCAATAACAGGGTTTCTTCCCGTGTTAACATATGAGTTAGAAATGATGGTGTTATTTTTATTTATGTAAGACCTTAAAATCGACATTTATCTTTTATTCAATAAATATCAATTAAGTCGGATATTTCCGTTTAGAATCTTATTTGCTGCGTTTTGAAGTTCTGTAAGTATGCCTTGTGCGGATGTCCCATCTTGTGTAACAGGTACTGGTGGTAATCCAGGATATGCGTGAGTGTGTGTAACTAAGAACCTAACAATAAGTGAAATCAATTCAATTAATTCTTCACCTCTAACCATACTTGATGTTTTTGGTAAAAATTCATTTGTAAATTTTTCAGGTGAAATTCCATATAAAGTATCGTCAAAATTAATTTTTCCTTTACCTGGAATTTGTGAATTATGAGAAACTAAAAATAATATGTCACTTCCTAATGCACCATATGAAGACTCTTGATTTACATATTTTTGTTGTTTGGCAACTTTTTTAATTGGGGTCCTTGGAATACCAACTTTACCTTTGGAATAAATTAATCCAAACCCTCCTTTAAGTGCTGGGTTTAATTTAATTCCTTTATAAATTTCACTAATGTTTTTTACTTCTATTGCGGTTGCGGAAGAACCCATATTAGTTGATGGACTTAATTTAGAATACATCAACGTACTTGGTCTGTAATACATTGGAAATTTAGATGACGCGTTATTGTCATCAAATAATTTAATTCCACTTTCGGTAACATTTTTAGAGTTACACGTTTTTATAAAATTATTAATAAATCTTATAACGTCTTGTTTTGATAGTGACGTAAATGTTTCGGTTGCAACTAATTTTTTTAAATTATCCGCAACAACACTATCAACTGTAATGTTTTTTGAGTTTACTGTTACGTCAGGTTTTAGTTGGTACAAATACACAGAACCAGTAAATTTATCTTGAGCGTTTTCAGGATTAACAATAACCCATTCGATAAGATATTTTGTCATCAAAACATCATCCCTCAATTCGTAGTAAACTTTAGGTTCTAAATTTTGTAATACACTTTGAAATTTTGATAACTGAAGAAATCCTCTTTGTTGATTGGCGACAGGAATTACGTTTGGTTGAAGTTGTGCTCCTTTGAATTTTCCAGCTCTAATTAAAATTTCATCTTGTTTAACCACAACATCAGCACTACCTCTACCCATAAGAGCGTTATCCCCAGGTTGAGGAAACACACCTTTATGTACAGATTGGTCTGTTAAAGTACCGTCTTGATTTTTTAATGGTTTTGGGTTTTTAATTTGCATACCCGTACCTGTAAATTTATTTCCTCCGAAATAAAATTCTTTAAAGGTTGCGGTGGGACTAGAAAAAGTATTTTGTACGTAGTACTGATTTTGGTATTGAAAATCTTTGTTTACATAAATAACCTGTACTAACTCGTCAACTTTTGGAACTGAGTATACAAAATATGGGAGTAATGTGTTAAAAACAAATGGGTCTCTAGATGTCCAAATGTCTTTCTCCTCATTCCATGGAGGGTCACTAATACCTTTAAGAATGTCATCGTAATTGTCAATAAGTCGAACACCCCTGATTCTACCAAGCATCATTGGGTCTTCTGTATTTAATACCCTACACTGAAAAAATATTGAGTTATTTTCCATTATTTCTTTCTTGATATGTTTTTAATATTCTGTTATACATCTCTTCTACTTTATCTAAATAAAGAGTACCTTTTATAATCGATTCTTTTGTTGACTCAAAATCTGACGACAATAAGTCTAAATACTCAACTAATTTAGTATTAGGTAAATCCTTTAGATTGGATATCCCATTTATAATTTCTTCAAATTTTTCGTCTTTCATTTTTATAATTTTTTACCGAATCCTGGTCCTGATAAAGTAACAACCTCAATTTTACCATTTTCAGCTTCTTCCCTATCAATTGCTTTATTTGAAACAAGATTATATAATAACATCAAATTTGGTGAACCATCAGGTAAGGTACCTGTTGGAATTCCTAATCCTTGAAGACCTTCAATTGCATTTGTTGTTGTTCTTTCGGGAGAAGTACCAGGTAACAAACTTGCCAATGCCAATAAAGGAAGAGGTATTTCATTTCCTGGTTTTTTAACAAATTGACCAACCAAATTTAACAATAGTAAAATATTATCTAAAAGACTTTTACACTTTCTATAGTCATTAATTAATTGAGATATAATAAGTGCTAATTGAACTAATCTTAAAATAATGGCATATTTTTTTAGAATCTTAGATTTTACCGCATCTTGAATAATAATAGAAACTAAATTTATAATATCTTTTTTTAGTATTTCATATAAAACTTTTAAAAACTCAGCATTTATTTTTGAAATTACCTGAATTGAAAATGTTTTATATTTTTTTAAAAAGTCCGCTCCGTCGTTAACAATATTACTACCCTGTTTACCAATGTTTGCACCTGCGTTACCGACATTAGTACTTATTGTGTTTGCGGAATTTATAAAAGTGTTTGCGCTTGATACTGCTTGATTATATGTGTATGTTGCGCCTGATTGTACAACAGATAATAAAGTGTATAGTGGTAATAGATTTTTAGGTGTTAAAACTCCCGCGGCTACCGCTAAAGGAATTTTTTTAATTACGTTTGTATCTATTGATACTTTAACATTTAAACTGTTAGGACCATTCAAAGACCAATCAGGATTATTTGATATTGAATCAATAATTGTTTCTAAAACTGCAACTTGTTCTTCAACCGTAGTACCGCTTTCGGTATCCCTAAAGTCAATCAATTCATCAACTAAAACTTCAGAATCTACAGGTAACTTTATATTATCACAATCTTGAAATTCTATTATTCCTTTTTGAATGTTTGAAATCTGAACTTCAATGTTTCGTAAATCAATTTCATTTAATTCGAAAAAAGAATCGTCAACGCCGTCCAATTCTGCAACTTTGGCAACTCCGCTTACATCAATTTCTCTTCTATCGTCAAAACAAAGTCCAAGTATTCTTGCAGCAATTAAACTAAATCTACTTTGGTTATCTAATGCTCCGTACCCAACTTGTGCTTGTATATTTATTGCACCTGATATTAAATTCACAATTTGAGCTCCAATATCAACTGTATCAATCAATTTAATTGTGCTATAATAATCGGATATAAATTCACCAACATTATTAGTTAAATTTCCCGAACCATCTTCCCTATCAACTAAAATAATTCTATAATAATCGCCAGTAACTCCAAAACTATTTGTTTTGGAATACTGAATATCAAAAAGATTTTGACCTGATTTACCTAAATAATTTTTACCATTTATTTGACTAAAAGACCTATTTTCGTTATCTGAGGTCATTAAGTTATATAACTGTTTGTTCATTGGGAAAGGAACGCTTCCTCCAAATGGTTTGAATGTAAGACTACCTGATGGTTCTGGTTTTTCGTAATAAACCTTACCAAATTTTGTTTCTGGCGATTGTTTTAAATTTGAAAAAAAATCTATAGAATTTACGGGAATATATATTCCTTCTTGTTGAGGCCTTAAAGGTAAAGGTTGGATAGATAAACTAGCGGAAGAAGTACCATTATACGTCTGTTCAACAGAACAACCAAGGGCTTTGATTGTTTCTTCTTTCATTATGCCAGATAACTTGGGCTCAATTTTTGCCGCGGCCTCTAATATTTTTTTTCTTAAATATGTTAAAGTACCAGACCCATTTCCCTGTGTTTGACCTAAAAACCCAAGAAGTTGGTCCATTGAGTTTTTTGGGTCTCTCTGAAATCTTTTTTGTAAATCTTTTACCTTGTCTAACTGACTTGTAATTTGTGAATTTGCCTCTGATGCAGAATTTGCCAACTTGCCTAAAAAACCTTTTTCAGACCTTGATACGTCTGTATAGGTTTTAAATGCATCAAGTTTGCTTGATATCGATTGTTGAGTAGAATTTAAATCTAATGGCATATCTTATCTCATTTTATATGATTCCTCATCGTTGGAAACATCTTTTTCAATAAGATTCTGTATTAAATCGTCATCCAAATCTGCAATTGAAAATGATTCTTCTTTGTTATTGTTTGATTTTTCCCAAATGCTGGATTGTAATTTTGACAAACTGATTTTTTTCTCAACACAATCATTAACAATTTTTTGTTGTTTTTCAATTACAGGGCCAATAGTTGTCATATCAGCAGGGTCTTTCAACATTGCTAACATTTTATTTTGAATTCTAATTGCAGTCTGTCTTTGCTCGACAAGCTCATTATAGATTTCTTGCATAAGCGATAATATAGAATCTTTAGTAAAATTAATTTCTTTTCTCTGTGGTCTTGGCATACCTATAAATACTTTTTTATTAGTTTTTCATTTTAACCTGAATGATTGTATATAATTTTTTGAATCTTTTGATAGAACTACGAATCTCTTTTGTACTTAAATTTGTCATTTCTCGTAGTGATAATAGAATAACATTTTTATTAAATTTGTTATTATCCGCACCTGAGAATATGCTTTCGTAGTTATCAAACAAATCAATTAAGGCATAACCTAATTTTCGTTCATTATCATTTAACTGTTCAGATTCAATGAATTCCTTTAACTCTTTAAGATATTCATTAATAATAACATGAGTTTCAATTACGTCATCATCTATTCTATAAGACATGTCAGCCCTTTCCTCAAGGCTAGATGAAATGTCTTCGTAAGATATTTTTCTATTAGTTTCTTTTTGGTCCTTAATGATTTGACCCATCAAGTAGTTCTTGCAAATAGTCCCAAAATAAGAATAAGCCTTTTTGTTTTTGTCAGGCTTAAACTTGTCAACTTTGGTCATTAAAAAGGAATGGGTATCCGTATGAATTTCATTGAAGTCCATATCCTTTCGATATAATTTATATCGCCTAATAATAGATGAAATCATCTTATCAAGAGGGCCTCTTAAAAATTCGTTATAAATCTTATTCTTTTCGTATGATGTTTCGGCGATTAGAAAATTTCTTACCGCCTCCTCTTCTCTTACATCAAAATAATTTAAGTTAACCGCTTTTCTTCCTCTTTTTTTAGATAAAACATCTTCTGTTGTGGCAGAGAGTGTTTCTTGCATTTACGCATTTTCAGATTGATATTTTATGACTCTGTCGTCAGTGAAGAAATATTCTCGTTTTGCGGTTTGAATCCAAAATTTTACTTCGTCTTCAACCATTTTGTTTTCACCATACTTGTAGTTCCAAAAAATAGAACCCTCTCTCAAGTTTACGTGTTTGTATCCAAGTCTAGGGATTGTCATAATTGAAATTGAGTTGTACGTCAATCTTAATAAGAACTCGTAGATGAAAGTTAACTTGATGGAAGGTTTAAATCCTCCAAAATCTTCTATAATCGATTTTTTAAATACTGAACCTGCGGTTTGAAAATTTTGATATTCTTGTAATGTGTCGTTTGTTAAAATTCCCATTTCCTGTGAGAAATTTGCTGCGAATGTTGCTTCATTTGTAAAACCAGCAAACAATCCTTTTTCATCCGTTTCAACAACCACGGGTAAAAACATTTGAACTTCTGGATATGAGTCAATATAGTTTTTTACATTCTTAAACCAAATAGAAGAATATTCGTCATCAAATTCAAAAAGAGAAACCCAAGTTCCTTTAGCGTTTTTAATACCGTGATTAACTTGGTCCGCATAATTAGATTCTTTGTCCCATAGAAGTTTTGTGACGTTTAATTCTCCAAAATCGTAAGTGTCTAAAATTTCAACTAACGATTGTTCTTGAGTGTGAACAATAACTAATTCTTCAAATACAATTTGTTGGTTCTTTAAAGATGTGATTGCTTTTTCAAAGTACTCAGTAAAATCTTTTGCCTTTGCTGATTTTATTGGTAATATAACTGATAATGATAATGTATTGTTCATATTATTCTTCTGTTTTAGAAATTTGATTTTCGAATGAGTCTGCTCTTGTGTTCAAGTACCCCTCAAATAGTGAAACTATTGAAGATTCGAATTTTGGTTTATCTGAATATCTTTCAACTGTGGTCTTCATTTCCCCAAATATTTTAGGGTCAATGTTATCTTCTAACCAATTCTGTACATAATCGGCAATAAGGTCAGGGAATAATGTTTGGTCTGTAATCCAAATACCATTGTCTTCCGTCATCCAATCAGGTGATAAATTTGGTACTTTACCAATTACAGGAACATTAGATTTCATAGACTCTAATGGGAATGTACCAAAACCACTGTGGTCATCAATCCAAACACTTAAAAAACAATCTCTAAGTGAATTTGCAAATTCTTTTTCAGATAGACCTCTTAAATCTCTAAAGGTAAACCATCTGTATTGTGGGAACTTTAAATAAAATGTTTTAATAATGTTAATGGCATCGCTTTGTTCTTTAGTATGAATACCAATAATTGGCATTGATGGAGTTGACTTTGGGGTAAATTCTTCACCTATTAAAGGTTCCACAATATCAAATGATATTTGTCTCATTACTCTCTCAATATATTCTTTTTGTTTGTTTGATGTTGTAATGCATTTTAAAAATCCAAATTGATTCCAAGTTTGTCCTGGTTGAAGTGTTTCTAACATGTGTGCATATTGTTGTGTTAACACTATTTTTGCACATGGTAATTGTTTAACTTGGTCCATAACAAATCCAAAAACTTCAGGAATAACTAAAAAGTCTTCAGGTGAGATTTCTAAATTTTGACCTTCGATGGCTTTGTGTGGTAATGACATATATTCTTCATCCAACCACGCAATCACACCAGCGTAGTCTGCCTTTTCGTGTAGTATAATTGGGTTGAATCCGTTATCTTTTAATGTTTTTGCCATTTGGTATATAAGTCTAACAGAAGCCTTAGCATTACCTTTAGTGTCTTGCACTAAAAAATAGATTCTGGCTTGTTTGTCTCTCAATACCTTAATGGATTGTTTTACTTTGTCTTGCAATTGGTTTTCCATATTAATAATGATTGATTAGTTTTTTATTTAGTAAGCTATTAAATGCTATTCTGAAAGGAATACTGGTGTTTGAGTTTGACTTCATTCCAAGTTTTTCGTCCATAATTTCCTGTTCAGTTAAAACGGTTTCTAATAACATTTTAACCATTTCAAATTTAATAATATTAATTCTTGTTTCTGTAACCCCTGTCAATGAATCAGATGTGTTATCATCCTGACCCATATCTAAGTAACCTTCAATTTTATCTAAATCGATAAAATAATTTTCGCCTAACACTGGTATCATAGTATTTCTTGTATTTTTAATTTAAGTTCTTTTAAACTTGAAATTTTGTGTTCAAATTCAATATCCTTATTATAAACTGTGTTAAACTTAATAACCACTTTATCTTTGGGATGGTTTAATAATAGGTTAGGATTAGCAGTAAGTAAAACGTCTACTGAATCCCATAAAGAATTAATTGTGCTTTCACTATAAAATTTTACAGACTCAACCAAGCATCCAAACTTAGAAATAAAAAATAACGAAGCTGGTTTTGATTTACCTATTTCATCTGAAACAATAAGAATGTCGTGTTCTTCTCTCATGTCCAAATAAAAATCATTAAAATCTAAAAGACCAGATGGTTCAACCGAACCCGCGTGACCAAATATTTCCATTGTGTGTTCTTTATACAAAAAATCGTATAACTCATTACTATCTCTAAATTTTAAATGTTTGGAAATATCTAATGAAGTTAATTCAGAAATGACCTCATATTTGAAATCATCTTCCTCTTCTTCTTTGAAAGGATTTTCAATGTACCATTTTTCGTACTCTTGTTGGATTTTTTTTAAAGTGTCTCTAAGTACTCCATTTAATTCAATACCTATTTTCATTCTTCGTATCTTTCTAATATTTTTGAAATTAATGGATTTCTAACAATGTCTGTAGATTTAAATTCAAATACGCCAACATCATTCATATTTTGAAATTTTTGTAGTGCGTCCCACAATCCTGTGTGAGTTTTATCTTTGTGTCTATCAAATTGTTCCAAATCACCCGAGATAAAAAATTTAGAATTAAATCCAATTCTTGTTAATAAAAGTTTCATTTGACTCGGGGTTGAATTTTGAGCTTCCTCAAATATTAATATTGAATTATCAATATTCATCCCTCTCATGTAAGCCAAGGCAAAAACTTCGATTGCCTCAATCTCTTTTAATTTTTCTCTAGATTCTTTTCCAATTATTTTATTTAACAAATAATATGATGGGAAAATATATGGGTCTAATTTTTCTTCAACACCACCAGGTAAACTACCTAATTTTTCTTCAGCTTCAACCGCTGGTCTTACTATGATTATTTTTTCATATGGTGTGTTTGGGTCGGCTAATAAATCTACCGCACATTTCATTGCGATATAACTTTTACCAACACCTGCTGGACCTGAACATATTGTAATTTGATTTGAAGATAATTTACTATAATATTCTTTTTGACTTTCTGATAAAAATTTTTCTTTTGTTTTTCGTTTAATTATTGAACAGATTTGCTGTTTCTTATTTCTAACTGGAACTTCGTCACTTGACAAAGTTGAGGTAGGTTTAGGTTTTAATACTTTACCCATTTTTAATTATTTAATTTTATGTCTTTCAACATTTCCAATCTCTCTTTTGTAAATCGTTTCTCCATCTGGACTTTCATAAATCCATTTAGTTTCTAATTCTTTTTTATCAACTTGTGATTTAATCCATTGATATGTTTTTTTAAGTCCTATAGAAAGTGGTTGACTAACTTCCCAACCAACTTTTTCTCTATAAAGTTTGTTATCTGAATTTCTTCCTTGAACACCTAATGGACATTTGAAACCATACTTATCAATAAATTGTTGTCCTTCAATATTTTTGATTTCTATATCTTTATCTGAAATTGCAATTGCCATTCCTGCTAATTGATTAATTGTAACCATTTCTTCACTACCAATATTAACAGGACCAACAAAATCACTCTCCATTAATCTCAATACCGCTTCAACACATTCATCAACGTATAAGAAAGAACGAGTTTGCATTCCGCTACCCCAAACCTCAATAACGTCTCCGTCTTTAGCTTCAGCAGCTTTTCTACACATTGCCGCTGGTGATTTTTCTCTACCACCTGTCCATGTACCTTGAGGTCCAAAGATATTGTGGAATCTTGCAACTCTAACATCTAAACCGTAGTTTCTATTAAAAGCCAAGTATAATCTTTCTGAAAATAGTTTCTCCCATCCATATTCAGAATCAGGGTTAGCAGGGTAAGCCGATGATTCCTCACAATTTGGATTTTCAGGGTCTAACTGATTGTGTTCAGGGTACATACATGCTGATGATGAATAGAATACTTTACCCACTTTTTTCTTAACACATTCTCTTACTACGTTAAGATTAATTGTTGCTGAATTATACATAACATCTGCATCGTGTTCACCTGTAAAGATATACAATGCTCCACCCATATCGGCAGCAAGTTGATATACTTCATCAACACCTTCTTCAATTACAAGTTCTACAACTTTAGGGTCTGTTAAATCTCCTAAAATAAATTCATGACAGAACTCGTCTTGAAAGAAGTATTCGTGTTTTTTAATATCACATACTCTTACGTGATTTCCTTCTTCTTTTAATCTTTTGGCAAGGTGTCCACCTATGAACCCTCCTCCGCCTAATACTACTATTTTTTTCATTGTTTAATTTTAATTCATTTTATATTCTAAGTATAGGTCATTTCCTTGA
>Ga0164293_10002325_pt1 | contig 16134 bp, 32 predicted proteins | sample GEODES118metaG_FD_111487 | JGI IMG/M metagenome (GOLD analysis project Ga0164293, IMG submission 111487) | Eutrophic lake water microbial communities from Lake Mendota, Wisconsin, USA - GEODES118 metaG | ecosystem: Environmental > Aquatic > Freshwater > Lake | place: USA: Lake Mendota...
GGGAGCAACAATCAGAATACTTTGTAATGGAGAATAATGTTTCTCCATATGCTTTAAGCCAACAAGAGTCTTACCTACACCTGTACCAAGTACAATTGTGCATCTTTGTTTACCCTCACTAGCTTTTAAAGCTTCATCTTGTATTTCTTCTCTGTTCATTATTTTTATATCTTTTCATTCTTTATTAGTAAACTATTAGCATAAAGAGTATTTCTAAATGCTGCTATAGCTACTTTTGCAGTTTCAAGTTTTTTACTTTTTTGAAATTCATCATACAATTCATTACCAACAGTCTCAGACTTATCGGCAATACTTTTAATTTGTTTCTTATTTGGTTTACTCATGCTACTAGTCTTTGAAGTTCTTTTTTCTTTCTTGTAATTTCAATTAACTCTGGATACTTTTTAAGTTCTTTATACTTAATACCTAATGTTTGAACTAAGTCATACTTAGGAAGCATATAATCTCTACTTAAAATCTTATTAAGCTCCTCCATCCTAAATTTTATTTTTCTTCTAGTTGGAAAGCAACAACATGTTTTTAATTGTTCTTTAAGTATATTAAACTCACGTCTTCTTTCTATATTATACTCTAATATTGTTTGTACAATAATCATGTTTGATTTTGATCCCATAATAAATCATTTTAAATATCCAAGAGCTCTAGACTCTTTTGGGTGACTGTGCACCCAATCATGGCAATTCCTACAGACTGCAAGCCATGTAGATTGTACTAAGTAAAAAGCATCTCTGTTAGCACCAGCATATGTATGATGTACATCTGTAGCATTAACAGAACAACCTTTTACTGCAATCTGACATAGACTGAAATCAGTAAGAAATCTGTTTCTTAGTTTTAAATACTCTTGGTCTTTCTTCTTCCGCTTAGAAGAAACCTGGGGAATTTTATAGTCAGTTGGTTTCTGTACACTGTCACTATCAATGGCTTTTTGGCAACTCCAACAATATTTACAGTATTTAAATCCCCCATGGTTCTTCCATATTACTGTCTCTTTTTGACAGGCATCACATACTTTTAACTTCATGCTTTAATCTTGGTAATGTTACTGGTGCTTCTTTTAAACTTAAAAAGTTTTTAGGAAGGATTCCTTCAGTAATAAAGATACCAATAATATCCTGTTTAGAGATATTTAAATCTTTAAAAGTTAGAGTGTTAGTAAACTTCTCATCTACCTCTGAATATGCAAGCATATCATCAGTCCATGGACTCTTTGGGAACAGAGTTTTGAAGATATAGTTACTATACTGATTTGTTACTTGTTGCTTAAATACATTAAGTACTTTCTGTGCACGCTTATAAACATTGAGTATTCTTTGTTTCTTCTTGCTACACATAGAAGCAAGCTCTTCTTGTGTCAATGCATTTAAACCATACAATGCTCTTTTATACAAATAGTTCTGATACTGAGAGTATCCATCTGATTCATATTGCATGTAAGTTTTACCTGCATTTAACTGATAATTTCTAATTTCCTGTTTTAACTTTTCCATTTTTTTATACATTTTCATATTATAAATCATAATAAATGGGGCCAGTTTCCCAGCCCCATCTACTTCCATCAACCTTATATCTTATAGATTAAAATCCTGGCTTGCAGCATTCTTCAATGCTTCAGTATTTGGTTTAGAACTAATAGCATAAGCAGCACGCAACTCTTCAACATTATCATGTTTGATTAAAGTATCAGAAATATTACCATCAAAAGAAAATTTAGTTCTTCTATAGATTGGTTGTCCTGCTAATGTACATACAATACCTGTTTCACCAGCAATTTTTAAATCACGCTCTGGTGTTTTATCATTGAATGGCTCAAGTGATTCTTCAATCACAATTTTACCATCTAATTGCTGACCAGCAAAGAAACCTGATGCTTGTAAATCTACTAGTAAAGAAGGAACAATTGCAGATACTGTTTTTCTTTTCAAGAAACCATTATCATCAATCATTGTTCTTACTTGTTGTACACGGATATAACCCCATTCAGGTTTATTTTGTGATACATTAATTACTGCATTAGTTGTAGGGTCAGCTGTTACGATTACTTTAGAGTTCATCTTTTTTGTTTTTAAAAAATTAATAAATAGATTTTTGAGTGTAGATTTTACTATACCATTAGTTACTCAAGCTAAGTGATAAGTGTTTAGTATTGCATATCGCGATTAGCAATACTAGTTATCCAGTGGATCCTCTAAGTCAATGATATCATCAAATGGTAAATCATCTGATGGTATATCATTAAGGTCATAATCTTCTAGTGGAAGAAAGTCTGTATCAATATATTTTTCTCTGGTGTTTTTCTCAACAGCAGAACCGGTAAAAGGGTCTAAGATATGTTCACCATAATCTATAGACATTAAGAACTGTATATCTAAATCTGTAAGACTTAAGTATTCTTCAATGCTCAGGTGAACAACTTTTCCGTTAGGTAATTGATATAACATTATTTATTCTGTAGTAAAAATACGTGATAAAATCAAGTAGAATTGCTTGTACAAAATAAAATACTGTAATATATAGCTAACAATAAACAAGGGGTATTGCTACCCCTTGCTATTTGGATTGGAAAAGTATATTCACAGAATACACTATCTTAAAAATCTTAATCATTGTTTTTTCTGTAGTCTAGAATTTTGTTGTAAAGACCATCATTAAAGTGAGTAAACCATTTCTTATCACCTATTCTATTTTTAAATGCAGATATACTACCTTCTGCACGTTGAATAGTGTGTTTAATACCTGTTTTAACCATTTGGTTATTCTCATCTTTAACTGTGACCTTTAAATTAAATCCCATGACAGATGTTATAAGTTTATAGTCTGTATTTCTCATATAATATATTTAAAAGTTAGTGATCCTGCTTGGATTCGAACCAAGGACCTATTGCTTAGAAGGCAATTGCTCTATCCAGCTGAGCTACAGGACCAAAAAGATTATTTACTAAGTTCTAAATCTTCATTATACTCAAATGTTCCGGTCTCTATGTATTCTAAGATTTCACCCTTATATGCATAGTCTATAACCTTTCCATCTTCAAAGAACAAAGCATATTGCTTGTGTCCATCCATTGTCTGTTGATACTGTACAGTTCCTGTAAGAAGATACCATACAAAAATTAAATTCGCCATAATTAAAGTGTTAATCCATAAATTAATAAACCTATACTACCTACTACAAATGCAGCAAGAGTTAATTTAAAAGGAAGCATCATTTTTTCTTCCTCTATTTCTTTTTCTACTATACTAAGGTCCCATTGTAAGTCACCTACTCTAAGTATAACCACTTCAGGGTCAGCCTTAGACTGATATGCAGCATTAATGAGGGACTCTATATCCCTCTTTTGCTTTTTTAGTTTTGTTAACTTTCTATAAATCATTTGCTTACAGTTTTATTTTGTACTTGTTCTGTTTGACCATAAGCATCACAGTGTACTGTACTACTGCAGCTAACAAAAGATGCTAGAACTCCAATAAATACAAACCATGCTAGTACTATTCCAATTGTTTTCATAATTATTTTATTAAAAGGGTAAATCATTCAAATTAATTAATAAATTCTCAGCATTAAGTGCTCTGTCTAATGCTTCTACTTTTTTGTTTGCTAGTTTTTCCATCTTAGCATTGATCTTATAAATCTCAAGTTTATTAAACCAGTTTCTAAAGTTTTCATTTCCCATACCATTCCAAGGAACTACTGCTTCTATTCTACATAGCATAGAGCCATATCTTCCTACATGTGAAACAGAAAAACCAAATAGATTTCTAATTTCATCTGCATCTGCAGGTGTGAGATTCATGTTAAGTTTAATGATTGTATGGCTACCTACATAGTGGTACCCAAAAGGGATTGATTTATTCATAAGTGTAATTTTAAATTGTAATCAGATAAGTAAATAGTCATCAAGTGACAAGAATATATAGCTAAAATCAAATACAAAAACAAATTCAAAGACCTTCTCTTCACACAAAGGCAAATACAAATACTAAGTCTCAATGTTAGCCAATTGCATATATTATGCATAACCTGTCTAATGTGGGAGTTCTATCTCAGTTTTTATAAAGTTTGAAGAGAAGCGGTAAAATTAGTTGTATTAATTTTATTAATTATTGTGTGATAATCAATCACAAATAAAAAAATTCTTGTCACTTAACATAAAGAGCAAGAGAATCAGCTTGTGCCTATCTCTTGCTCACCTAGTATGTAAGTTCCTATTTCTCAGGAGCAACAAACAAGTTTATTACATCTTGAAATCTAGGATCAACATTGATTCTCAATGCTGCAGCAGCTTTAATATCCAACTCTCGTTGACTATTAAACTCCATAGTAAGTCTAAGCACTTCACCATGATATGCATCCATAGCTAACTGATACTCTTCATTGAGTTTTTGCTCAATGATTAAGAATTCAGCAGCTTTATCTGCATTCAATTTCTGAATACGTGCATTCTCATCACTAGTTAAGTTCTTAACCTTAGCTTTGAAGTAATTAACACGTTGCTCATACTTTCTATGTTGTTCAGCAATCTCCTCATGTAGTACCATTAATGGGCTTGACATGTGATGCTTGGTAACTTTGACCGGAGTCTTTTTACCTTCTTCCACTTCAAACCACTCAATACTAGCAATATGAGGTAGTTGCTTTCTCAACTCAGATAACTTACCATTTCTATGGATAAATTGACCCAAGTGAGAAGCCATTGCTTCAGCTTGTAAGTACTCAGAATACTCACTATCACTTAGTTGTGTCCAACCCCATGATTCTGTTACACCTGGTAACTCATCAAAGTCAGGAGCATAAACCCTTTCAGGTTTAACTAAGTTAGATAAATCAGGAGTAGCTCTCCTTAAATCATCCATGTAAGCTTCTTTACCCTTGATAGCTTCCATAAGGAAAGCTTGACAAGCATGTAAATCACCCTTGATTTTAAGCTTCTCAATTACATTATCAGGAATAGATATTCCTTCTTGTAATAAGTAGCTTTCACCATTAACAGTAATAGTTTTACTGCAGTTGTTGTAAGAATCCAACTCACGTTGAATCTCAACAGCATTTTGATTACACAAGTTAGATATTGATTGTGCTTGGGACATGCTTAAACCCTTAGTAGATAAATTTCTCATTTGTTTTGGTTTTTGAGAGTTAATAATAAATTGATTTTTAAGTTGAAAAAATGAGCACTTTATTGTCATACTCAGGACATAGAGTTAAAATGGTAAAGATTCAAACATAGAATCTAATTCAGAATCCCATTGTCTACCTGCAAATGAATGTATAGTCTTTCCTGGAAATACTTTCTTTGCACATTCAGTAGCAATAGCATTATCATACACACCATAGTCACCAGATTTAAAATACAAGATGACATCATCACCAATAATTTTAATCCAACCACCATTGATTGTACCCCATATATTATCACGATAAATACTACTAATATCTGAGTGACCATTGGATACAAATCCATATGGATCCCAACATAGTCTGTATGAGTTTTCATCAACATGATCCTGCTGTATGATAAACTTAATACCCTTGGTATTCTGAAAATTACTGAAGTCAAGATTCTGAGAATACACTTCACGTGCAATACTTCTCATTTTATTTCTTGTACTATTAAGCTCATCACATTTATCTCTCCACCATTTTTCATATTCATCTTTGGTTGGTTCATCAGTTTCAAATGGTATATCTTGATAATCATCTGATTCTTCTACAACAACTGATTGTTGTGCTTTAACTGCATCTTGAATCATACCTAATCTAACAGCTAGAGTTAGTATTTGATTCTCTTGTTCAACTTGTATTTTATATTTATCAGGTTGAACAACTGATAAGAATGTATCCATTTTTTCTTTGGATACATTAAAGTTCCAATTACCGCCAGCAAATGATTTAAAATCAGATACTGGTACTTGAAACACATTATGTTTGGTAGATAATGTAATTGTATCTCTACCATATGTCTCTACTTCAAAGAGACCTTGTCTTGAGTTTAAATGAATTTTCATTTTAAGTTTATTTATAAGTGATTAATAAAGTTTCTTAAGAAGTTTTTTTTCTGCAATTTTGATTTGGTTTTTAAAGTAACCTACTTTACCACCAATACTTTTATGGTGGTTCATTCTTGCTTTCATTATTCTAATATGTCTTCTTAAGTCATATGTAGAGAATAATATTTCACTATTTATACAGTATTCGTACATAGTTATATTTTTAAGTGAATAATTCTTAATCAGAAGCAGGACTTTCACCTGCTGACCTCTCAGTTTTTCTTATGTTGACTAGACATAAGTGTATACTAGTCAGTTATACTGCTGAGTGAGAACTTTCTTCTCTATCTGATTATTGGTACTCTCACAAGGTTGCAATCCTTGTAACAAATATTATTCAGTTACCCCACAATGTATAGGTGGTGACAGAATCATACATCCTATGAATAATATTCCTGCTTGGATGAGAGTATATAAAGAGCAGTTTTATATCCTACTCAGGATAGTTGGGATTATTTTATTATCCAATATTTAATATAAGATAATAAGAATACAAATCCCCAGATAATTGCTGTTGTCATAGTACTAAGAATAATATGGTTAGCTGAAAATAGCAATCGGGAGTCCTTGTTTATCAAGCACTCTTTTTACTACTTTACCATTAGAGTACTTAACATACTGTACAAGGTGTAAGTTACCTTGAAACATCTGAATCATAGTTTTAAAAATCATAAGATAAGATTTATATATAAGGGTTAGACAATACTGATTAAGTAATAAGTTAGCTATATAAATATTATTATAGATATAATAATATAATATATAAATACTAAGTATAAGTATAGTTAAGTAGAGTGATTGGGTTAATAATCAGTTACTTACAATAACATACACTTATTTACAATATGTATACACATAAATAATAAATATCACATATCATTTAAGTATTATACTGTATCTCCTAAGTAATACTAGCTTATTGGTGTGTTTTAGTAGATATCTTGTAGTATCTAAAATATATAATATAAATATATAAGATAAGAAACTAAAACATATTTTTGCCAAGTGGCGGGTTGTACAAAATAAAGGTAAAACAAAAGGAACTATACAGTAGCACTATTTCTAGTACCACTGTATGTTCCATTAGGGTATGCCTAGACCTATTCCTGGTCTAAACTAGCGTCGCTTCCATCAGATGCTGTTACAGTATGTCTGCTTACACTTGCTTTATTCAAGCCTAATCCTAGTCTACTACCTAGGACTTGTTCAGCATATACTCTTGCCGCAGTACTTAGACCACGGTTTTCTAATGCTTCCAAAGTATCTTCTATATCATAGGACTCTTCCTTGTCTAATACATAAGTCCCATATATAGACACGTTTACTTTGTATCTAGTACCTATTGTTCCAAAAGCATCTTTCCAGTTGCACCAATACTGTGGCTTGTTATCTCTGTTATATTTCACGCCATACTCTACATTAGATGGATGTTCTAGAAATTCTTTTATATCAGAGGCCGGTCCTTCAAGGTCATATTTAAAGAATTTCTTCCCAAAGTTTTTATGCCCTTGTTGATTATTGGTACCACGTCCTGCATACACAGCAACAATTTTAGTACTCTTTGCCAAATTTGTTTGTTCAGTTGTCTCTGTTTTCTTTGCATTGCTCATAAGTCAATTTTTAAAGGATTAATAAATATATTTTTGTCAAGTTAAGGGTTGTAAAAAAAAAGGTGTGTGAAGGAAAAAAGAGATAATGGGAAGGGCCCCATTATCTCTTAAGCTGTTAGCGTAACCAACTAGGCTTAGGCTTAGAAGGTGCTGTGGCTTGTGCTGTTGGCTTCTGAGTCTGAGATTGGTTGGTTTGTTCGGGTACATAGGAGTAGATTTTACCATATATAAAATCTGCTTCTTTGTATCCTCTTTCATTGGTATAGAATGCAATAGTAACCATATAAGGTTTATTGAGTTCTAGACCAAGTTTCTTGATATAATTAATGTGCTTATTGCATACTATATGCTCACTAATTATATCTTTTACAAGAATGTTATTCTCATTCTTGGTGCTTGCAAACATTTCAATAGTAATTTTTGCATAGTGTGTGTATGTTTTCATAGTATAAATTTATACTATGTCAAGGGTTGTATCTAGAAAAAATAGAAGATTTTCCCCCAAGGAAAATGTTTTATTTTTTGTTGTGTGATGGTAGTGTGCTGGCTTTGTGGGGGGGTACCAGGGCTGGCCAGTGGGGCGGGGGGGTTGCTATAGGGGGGTCCACACTATCTCTACTATAAAATATTTTGCCTACCGGTTTGGAATTTTAAAATTTAGTTTTATATTTGTCATGTTATTTTTAAGGGTTAATAAATAGCACAAAGGTCTGGAGTTGAAAGCCCGGGCCTTTGTTATTTTATTATATTTGTTACATGGAAAAGTATAAACTATTTTGCCTATATATATTTGCTTTATGTATAGGAGTTGCTATAGGGTATCTTATGACTGGGTGCAAGTCCTCCCAAAAGTGTGATGCTTATAGTAATACAGAGTTTAAGAAATAATTTGTATATTAGTATATGAAGAAGTTTGACATGGGTAAGTATATCCTACTCATTGGTAATGATGCTACTGAGATCTTTGACTATTACAAGGTCCCGGAGATGCATGGCTTAAACAGAGCAGATGCTCAGGCTGAAGAAGTAGATAAGACCAAAGGCAATGGAGTTTACATGTATGGTCTTACTAACTATGATCCTGCTGATACAAAACTTACAGCAAAAGCTCCCAACAAACCTTTCTTGTTTTTGAACTTAGGAACTTTCAAGAAGTATTCTACTACAGAGAAAGCCACAGCTGTTATGCATGAAACTATGCACATGAGTATTCTACTAAACAACTGGAATATCAAGGATAAAGAAGAAGAGGTTATTCAGTTTGCTGAAGATGAAGCAAACAAGATCATTGAGAAACTTAAAACTACCAAGGTAGAGACACCTAAGAAAAACTTCTTCTCTAGAAAGTGAAAGTCTACTTTGATCACATTAATGGGTTTGGCAAAGTAAGTGATCTAGAAGTTATAGTCAATTGTGCTTATGGTATACTAGATCCTAATGAATCTTCTACAGATGCACTTAAACAAGGATGGATTCCCTGGGAGGGTAAGTGGTACAATGAAAGAAGTACCCGGATTAATTTAAATGAGTACTCCCCATCAAAGACTACTAAGAAATTATCAAAGAGAGTTATAGTTCAAGCAGGCAATGTAGCTGCTGAAAGAGAAAAGTATTCTGAGCTCTATGAGAAGTATTGTGACTATCATGGGTTTAAGCGGGATATTAGTTTATCATCATTTGAAGATTGCTCTGTTATAGAATACTGGGATGGAGATTTGGTAGGGATTAGTTTGTACAAAACATTCAATGATCAATTTGTGGCATACCAGTTTATATGGGATTATGCTAATCCTAAATTATCACTGGGTACTGTAGCTCAAATGTATGAATGTGAAACAGCTAGAATATTAGGCTGTGAATATGTATATTTGTTGGGTGGGTATGAGCAGTGTTGTTTGTATAAATCTAACTATTCTGGGTTTGAGTTTTGGACAGGTGCAGAATGGTCAACAGATATAGAGTTATATAAGACACTAGTAGAGCGGGATGAAAAAATTAAAATGGAACTGCCATGATCTATGAACCTACAAACAGAGTAGAAGTTATTACACCAAAAGGCCCGGGGGTTATTTGGTTAGTTACTGACTATGGGCATGAAACAGATACTATATACACTGTGATAATAAATGAAACAGGTGAGTTCTGGCAGTATACCCATAAGGACATACGTGCAAAAAGTAATATAACTTTTCACAGAATAATTAAATAATTTTATATATTAATACTATAAACTAATTATTATGCTACAGCCAAAGAAAGGTAAAGTTAAGAAAAATGGAACCACTATTGTTAGTGGAAACAAACCTAATATGGGAGTTTTTAAAACAGAAATGACTAGAACAACATCTGGAGGTTTATTTGAACCATATGAATTTAAAACAACTTCAATTGATACAACAGGATATTCTAAAGGTAAGCCTTCTTTTACTGTAGTTATAAAAAAGGGAACCGGAGATAACACAAGTATTGGAAAAGTTACAAATGTATCTAGAAAGAAAATACCAAGAAGTCAAGTTCCTTCAACACTAAAATCTTTACAGGAAAATAAAAAAGGAGGAGTAATAAAATCTAAAAGAAAATCTAAAAGAAAATAATCATGGCAAAAATAAAAGAACTAACAACAAAACTAGTTACAACTAAAGTATCCCGTCCAGGCATACATGCTAAAACTAAAACTAGTCAACTTAAGTCAAGCAAAAAATATAAAAAGTTATATAGAGGACAAGGTAAATAAATTTTGTTTATATTTGCTTGTAATTAAAAACCAATAAAATGCAACTAAAAGGAAAACGGGTTTTATTAAATAAACCAGAAGTAAAAGAATCTCCATTTGAATTAAGTGAAGCTGATAAACTTGCTATTGAGATGGACATGAGAAAGACATGGACTAGATTAGAAGTTTATGCTGTAGGAGATGAAGTAGAAAATATACATGTAGGAAGCAAAGTCTATATTGGTATTATTGGACTACAATCATCTGAGGCTGTTGAGCTAGAAGATGGAATGAAGTTAATGGTTGCTGAAAGAGACATTGCAATAGTATGGTAAATCTTACAGAAGAATCAGAGAACTTGTACAATACTCAAATGTACAGAAAGTATAATACAATAAATGCTATGGAAAAACCATATGCAGATAGAGTATTAGATTATAATAGACCTAAGTATTATGGTGGAGCAGGAAATACTTATGAAGTATTTAATGTATTAGAAGCCTGGGGTTTAGATGAAGACTTTTATTTGGGGAATGTTATAAAGTATTTAGCACGAGCTGGTAAAAAAACTTCTAACAAAAAAGAAGACTTACAAAAAGCTTTAGTATATTTACAAAGAAGAATTGATAAATTATGAGTGAGCAAGTAGCTTTTAAAGAAACTAAGATCTATTCCTTTGGGGATATCTTAGTTGGTTTAGACTCAGAAGAGATTAATGAGTCTGAAGAAATTATTGAGCTTAGAAAAGTATTTTCTAAATTAGCTGAAGATCTTAAAGAGAACTATAATCTTAATAGATCTCCAGTAAAGAGTTTATTATTTGATCAGACTATAGGTGACTTGACAAGAGCTTTACTTATGTCTGAGAAACTATTAAAAATGGAATAATGAGAATAGCTGCAGTTATAATCATGTTTGCTGTTATTGCCATGTTATGGGCAATAGCACATATACTATACAAACCTGTGTATGATAAGATCTCACAGCAGTATGTAATTAATGAAGATGATTTTAAACTTGCAAATATTTGTATTCTATTGATGTTAAGCCTTTCTCTAGCAATCGGCCTACTACTATAGCCTGTATCTCTCTGTTTCCAAGGTTAATACAAACAGGCTCGTCCCCAGTTGCAAAGCTGGGGATTTTTTTGTATATTAGTGTATGGCAGAAATTGTTAAGCAAGGAGAAGTTAATGTAGCAGGCACTATACTCTATATAGGTAGTAATGGTGTTATATTAACTAAAATTACAAACTTAAGATTTTATAATCCTCTACCATATGTGCTTACACTAGAAAGATATGATGCAATATCTGCTACTAGTGAAACATTGTATGAATTAACACTAGGAGCTGGTGATACAGTAACTGATGATTTAATATATGCTCTAAAAGAAGGGGATGAATTAGTTGTATACTCTAATATCCCAGGAACAACTTATTATGTATATGGTATAGATTATGCAAGTAGTTGATAATAATGGAAATATATTTGGTGGTGGATTACAAGTAAATGGTCCAGATGGTAAGCCAAAGACTATTGGTGGTGGTCCTCCAACAGGAGCTGCTGGTGGAGATCTTTCTGGATTTTATCCTAACCCAGGAGTAGTATGGAGTAATGGTTTACCTACTTATGACTTACAGTATTATCCACTAAGTTTAAATCCAGCAGGGTATATTACAACTGCAGCTCTGTCAGGTTATTTAACTGTAGCAGCAGCAGCAAGTACGTATTATCCACTTACAAATCCTAATGGATATATCTCAGGTATAACAGGATCTATGGTTACTAGTGCTTTGGGTTTTACTCCTTATGATGCAACAAATCCAGCAGGATATATTAATTCTTCTGCATTAACACCTTACCTTACTTCTGCTACAGCAGCTAGTACCTATCAACCAATATTAAGTTTAACTACAACAGGAACAAGTGGAGCAGCAACATTAGTAGGATCTACATTAAATATTCCTAATTATGCAAGTAGTGGTGGAACACCAGTCAATATACAAACATTTACATCAAGTGGAGTATGGACTAAACCTGCAAATGCAAAACTAGTAGAGGTATTTTTATTTGGTGCAGGCGGTGGAGGAGGTGCTGGTAGAAGAGGTGCACCAACAACAGGAAGATATGGAGGTGGTGGCGCAGCTACTGGTTCTGTTGTAATTAATAAAATGGATGCTTCAGTATTATCAGCTACAGAAAATATTTGGATTGGTATTGGAGGCAATGGTGCCAGTGTTGTTACTGTAGATAATACAAATGGTTTAGCAGGTAGTGTTGGTGGAACTTCATACATAGGTGGAACTGGAAATGCAGCAACTGCTAAAATAATAGCTCCAGGTGGGGGAAGTGGTTTTGGTGGAACTAACGTTGCAAATAGTAGTGGTCAATCAGCAGCACAGCTTATCTATGGAGTATATGGTGTTAATGCATATGGTACAGGATCATTCAGTGCAAGTAGTTTTACTACTAATAACGTGTTCAATGTTAGACCAATTACATGTGGTGTATATGGTGGTGGAATAGATACAGCAAATAATAGATACTCAGGTTCTTCTATTCAAAATAGAAAAATGGATTTAGCTACATTGTTTTATACCACATCTGGTGGAGTAGCAGCAGGTGCTGTTGGTGCAAATGGTACATTTTCATTAACAGATGCAAACTTTGCTGTATTATCATCTGGGGGAGCAGGTGGAGCATCAGGAGATGCAGCAGGAACAATAGCTGGGGGAAGAGGTGGTAATGGTGGTATATGTGCTGGAGGTGGGGGTGGTGGAGCATCTACAAATAGTGCAGCATCTGGAGCTGGTGGTACAGGTGGTAATGGATACTGTATAATTATAACATATTTCTAATGATACGCGTAGCAATAATAGTAGATAATATTGTAGAGAATATAATTGCAATTGAGCAGGATAATATGCACATGTTATCTGAAACAACCTACATCATTTCTGACACATTAGAAATTGGAGATATAATATCTTAATTAGTTTGTTATCTAAATAATTTTCATTATATTATAGATATAGTATGTAATTATTTAGAAATGGATATCTTAAATTTTATTAGTTGGATTAAGGGTAGTAGACTTGTCTCTACTGTAGATCCACAAAAAACACTTATTCCTCTTGGTGTAAAAACTAATAGAAGAGATGATGATTATGTACCAGTTACTATGACTGTTCAAGATTTTATCTCACAAATTCCTACACCTCCAGGTCCAGCTGTTACCTCATCTATTTGGGCAAATGGTTTTACAGTAGTAGGTTGTATTAATGAAAATATTACATTACCAAATAATGCTAATTTAACTTATAAAACACCCCTAGCAATGTGCGTAGGGAAAACTTTAACCATTCCAGTAGGAACAACTTTAACAATAATACCATGAGTCAAATAAATGTAGATGATATAATTCCGCAGTCAGGAAGTGATGTAAATGTCAATGGAGTAGTAATAAAAGAAATAAATGCTAATAATAGATTCATTCTTTATGGAGGAACCGCATTTACACCAAATACATCAACTGGTAATAATGTTACCATTGTTGGTAGTAGAGCAATGCCAGTAAATACTGGAAATTCAAATACAGCAATAGGTTCAAATGCATTAAGAAATAACTCAACTGGGAGTAATAATACTAGTTTAGGCAAGGATGCTTTATTTAATAATACAACTGGTTCTTCAAATAGCGCACTTGGAGAAGCTGCATTATATACTATTACTACAGGAAGTAACAATGTTGCAATAGGACAACAAGCATTATATCAAAACAATGGAACAGAAAATGTTTGTATTGGGAATTCAGCTGGTTTTATAACTACAGGTAGTTACAATGTTATTGTTGGAACTTCTTCTGGAGCGACTTTAACTACAGGAAGTAACAATGTTTTATTAGGTGATGATACACAAACTGCTACAGCAACAACAAACAATTCTATTACTTTAGGTAATGCCTCTCATAATGTTTTACGTTGTGCTGTTACTACAATTACATCTCTTTCAGATGCAAGAGACAAAAAAGAAATAGAAGAACTACCAGTAGGATTAGAGTTTGTAGAAAAACTAAAACCAGTTAAGTTTACATGGGATGATAGAAATGAGGAAGGTAAGCATGATATAGAAGATTTTGGGTTTATTGCTCAGGATTTAAAAGCATCACAAGAAGAAGCAAATGCAAATTACCTTGGTTTAGTTTATGAAGAAAACCCTGAAAAACTAGAAGCATCTTACGGTAAATTATTACCTGTATTAGTTAAAGCTATTCAAGATTTAAGTTCAGAAGTTAAATCTTTGAAAGAAGAACTAGAAACATTAAAAAATAAATAATAAATAATAATGGATATTTTAAATTTTATTTCTTGGATTAGAGGTCGTAGAATTGTAAATTCTGTTGACCCTAATAAAACATTACTACCTGTGGCTCTTCAAGATGATAGAAGAGATGATGAATATTTAACAGGTGCTATTACAGTACAAAATTTTACAACACAAGTTGCAGCAAACATACCTGCTGGCGCACAAGGCCCAATAGGCCCACAAGGTGTACCAGGACCAGTAGGACCAGCAGGTCTTAATTGGCAAGGTGCATGGTCAGCAGCAGGTACTTATGTAGCTAATGATGCAGTAGGTTTTGGTGGGGCATCCTATTTTTGTATTAATCCAGTAGGGCCTTCTCCTACAGATCCTGCTACAGATACAGTTAACTGGGCATTGTTAGCTTCTCAAGGTGCAACTGGTCCTCAAGGTCCTCAAGGTATTCAAGGTCCAGTAGGTCCATCTGGAACTGCTACACCAAGTTTTAGTATTGTACCTTCAGGATTAGTTTCTGTAGCACCAGGATCTGATATAGTAGTTACATTTAGTACAATACCTGGTAACACGTATAATAATAGTTCTTGGCCTATTTTTTGCATAAAAACTGCATTACAAAAAGTAGCAGCAGCAACAACTTTAAACACAAAAGTTTATATAACTAATACAGCCCCTTTTCAAGGAACTGTTTTTAATGCTACTGGCGCAACTCTTATTGCAAATACAAGTACTGCAACATCAGGTGTAAATCAAAGAGTTGTAAAAATTGAAAGAGATATTTGGTTTACTAATAATCTTTGCCAGTTTTTAAATAATGGTACAGATCCAAATGAAGCATTCTCTGATTCAGGTATTGGAAGTAATGCTGGAGCAACATACAATTCTGGAATTTTTGAAAATGCTTTGTCATTTGGAACTATAAACTGGTCACTTAACACATACATTGTAGTTACTGTAGAATCCGTTGGAGGAACATCTTCTATTGGAGCTAGATTTCTTTCAGTAGCAAGAATTTAAATTAATAATTATATATAAAACAAAGTAAAATGGATATTTTAAATTTTATATCATGGATTAAAGCGGGTAATTATAGAACCACTTTACCAACAGATGTACCTAATCTTTTAGCAATTGGGTCTAGAGATGTAACTAGAGATGATGCTTGGTTACCATTAGCAGTAAATGCAGCACCGTTACAATCTTTGTATAATACAGGTACTGTAACTCAGTTAACTTCTATTACAACAGCTGTTACTTTGAATACACATGCCGGAGTTATTAATACAGTAAATGCAGGTACTGCACCAGGTACACCGGATGTATTTATATTAAATAATACAAATATACAAGCAAATTCAATTTTGCTTTTAAGTGTTAATTATCCAGCTGTTGGGTCAGGTACTCCAGTAGTATCTTCAGA
>Ga0164293_10002326_pt1 | contig 16133 bp, 14 predicted proteins | sample GEODES118metaG_FD_111487 | JGI IMG/M metagenome (GOLD analysis project Ga0164293, IMG submission 111487) | Eutrophic lake water microbial communities from Lake Mendota, Wisconsin, USA - GEODES118 metaG | ecosystem: Environmental > Aquatic > Freshwater > Lake | place: USA: Lake Mendota...
CTGGTCAACGTTGCGGGCCGGATGGCTACCGGCCAGGAGCCGTTGGCGCCAGAACGTCTCATCGAAGTGGCCATTCACCAGGAACGGCTCATTGCTCAGCAGCAGCCCCTCGTCGCCAATCGATCGGCTGAAGGCGGGCATCGAACCGGGCGTGATGCCTCCCACATCGGCATGGTGTCCACGGCTGGCCACAAAGAAGAGCGGCTCCCCCGCCAGTGGGTCGACGCCTTCGCCGCACCCCCCGCCGGCGAACACCGGGGTGATCGCGGTGATGTCGGGCAGGTGGGTACCGCCGGCGTAAGGGTCGTTGCTGAGCACCACATCGCCCGGCCCCAACGGCGCCCTCTCGCGGCGGCCAATCGCCGTCAGCAGGGCCGCCACGCTCTCGCCCATCGAGCCCAGATGCACTGGAATGTGCGGGGCGTTGGCCACCAGGCGGCCCTGCCCATCGAAGAGGGCACAGGAAAAATCAAGCCGCTCGCGGATATTCACAGAGCGGGCGCTCTGTTGCAGCCGCACCCCCATCTCCTCAGCGATGGCTGAGAAGCGGTGGTTGTAGAGCTCCAGCAAGGTGGGATCCACCGGTTGCGGCGCCCCAGGTGCATGGGCCGGAGCGCCATCGACATCAGCGGCAGGCGCGGGGAGCTCAAGGGGCTCGTGCTCCAGCAGCAACCCGCCACCCGCCAGCACCCGCCCATGCCAGAACGGCTCCAGCAGGGTGCTGGTGGTTGCATCGAGCACCACAGCTGGCCCCAGCAGCTTCTGGCCCTCCCGCAACTGCTCACGCCGCCACAGGGGCACAGACCGCCAGCCGTCGGGTTCCAGCCACACCGGCACCTGGGCCGGCAGAGCCTCGACCAACCTGCCATCGACGGACACCCCATCGGGGGGCAAGCCTGGGCTCGGCAGGCTGTGGGCTGGAGGCGCCACCTCCAGCAGCAGGCGCTCCACCACTAGGAAGCCTGCCGGCCCCTCGGATCCGGCGGACGGGCGGTAGCCGTAGCGCTGCAGATGACGGTCGGCGAAATCGCCAGCCAGCCGCTCCAGCACCACACGCGCGTCGGCGGGAGCGGCACCAGCGGCCGACTGCAGCCCCTCCGGCCAAGCCACCTCCAGCCCGTGTTCGCTGCCGGCGGGCCGCAGCTCCAGCCGCACCTCACAGCGCAGCGGGGCTGCACCGGTGCCGGCCAGATCACCGGCGTCGCGCAACTGTTGCTCGGCCTGCTGGCTGAGCCGCTGCAGCGCCACCCTCAGCTCCTCCAGCAGATCGGCGGTAAGCGGCTGGCGCGGCGCCCGCTCCAGCAGCACCCGCTGCTCGGCCATGCCGATGCCGTGGGCCGAGAGCACACCGGCCAGAGGATGCAGCAACACCCGGTGGATGCCCAGCGCTTCGGCCAGGCGGCAGGCGTGCTGGCCGCCAGCACCGCCGTAGCTCACCAGCAGGGCGCCGCGCAGGTCGTGGCCCCGCTGGATCGACACCTGCCGGATCGCCGCCGCCATCCGCTCGATGCCGATGCGCAGGGCGCCGGCAGCCACCGCTTCCGACGTCGTGCCAGGGGCCACCTGCCCCATCGCCCTGGCCAGGATTGCAAAGCGCTGCCGCACCGCCTCCAGGTCGGCGGGCTGGTCGCCCTTGGGGCCAAACACCGCAGGCAGCGCCATCGCCGGCAGGCGGCCCAGCAGCAGGTTGGCGTCGGTGACCGTGGCCGGCCCGCCGCGGCGGTAGGCGGCGGGGCCGGGGTTGGCGCCGGCCGACTCTGGGCCCACCAGCAGGCGCTGGCCATCGAAGCGCAGGATCGAGCCGCCACCGGCCGCCACCGTGTGGATCGGCAACATCGGCGCCTGCAACCGCAGCCCCGCCACCTCCGTTTCCGCCAGCCGCTCCCAGGCCAGAGCACCGCGGCCGGGATCGAAATGAAACACGTCGGTGGAGGTGCCGCCCATGTCGAAGCCCACCACAGCGACCTGCGGCAGGCCGGCTGCCGCCAGCGCCTGGCGCGCCACCGCCACGGCGCCCACCATGCCGCCGGCCGGCCCCGAGAGAATCGTGTCCTTGGCGTGGAGCTGCTCGGGCGCGGCCAGGGCGCCGCTGGAGCGCATCACCCGCAGCCGCGGGCCTTCCGGCGGCTCAGCCCCCAGCGCCCCCCGCACCTGGGCCAGGTAGGCATCGAGCACAGGTGCCACCGCCGCCTCCACCAGGGTGGTGTGGCCCCGGGGCACCAGCCGAGGCTGGCCGCTGAGCTGGTGGGAGAGGCTGATCGCACTGAAGCCCCGCTGCGCCAGCCAGGCACCCAACTGCAGCTCCTGGGCCGGGTTGCGGGTGCTGTGCAGCAGCGCCACGGCACAACTGCGGTAGCCCGCCTCCCAGGCGAGCTCCAGCTCGGCTGCCAGAACCGCATCCAGCCGCAGGGGCTCCAGCTCACGGCCAGCGGCATCGAGCCGGCCGTTCACCTCCACCACCCGCAGCTCCAGCGGCCGGGGCCGCTCGATCGCCAGGGCAAAGATGTCGGGGCGATGCTGGTCGCCGATCGTGAGCAGGTCGGCGAAGCCGCGGTTGATCAGCAGCAGCACCGGGGCGCCACGGTGCTCCAGCAGAGCGTTGGTGGCCACGGTGGTGCCGAGCCGCACCTCCTCGATCAGGCGGGCGGGAATGGGTTCAGCGCTCCCCAGCGCCAGCAGCTCACGGATCGCGCGCACGGCCGGATCACCGGGGCGATCGGGCTGCTCGGAGAGCACCTTGCGCACCCGCAAACGGCCTTCCGGATCGCGGGCCACCACATCGGTGAAGGTGCCGCCGCGATCGATCCAGAACCGCCAACCCAGCCCCTGCCGGCCTGCCTGATCCGCCATCTGAGCAGCGTAGGCAGCCAGCTCGGCCGGTTCGCGCGCCGCTCCCCCTCAGCCCAGTGGTTCAACCACCACCTGGCCGAACACGTTCTGCACCACAAACAGCAGCACATAGCCCAGCAGCGCCGCCAGCACCGGCGTGGTGACCCAGCCGGAGGCGATGCGGAGCAGCACCGACCAGCGCACCTGGCGCAGGCCACGTCGCCCCTGCAACAGGGCAACCCCCACCACGGCTCCGATCGCCGCCTGGGAGCTCGACACCGGGATCAGGGGGATCGGCGGCAGTCCGAGCGCTGCCAACGCATTCGCGAGCGGTTGGGAGGAGAACAGGAACAGCACCAGCGCATTGGCCAGCACCACCACCAGGGCACCGAATGGGGACAGGGGCATGAGGCGATTGCCCACCGTGAGCATCACCGGGCGCGAGTGGGTGTACACACCGGTGGCGATCGCCAGGCCGCCCAGCAGGAACAGCTGCTGGGTGCCGCTGAACACCATTCCCCCTGGCAGGTTGACGGCGGGGAATGGGGCAGCAGGCACGAATACACCCATCACGTTGCCGATGTTGTTGGCCCCGAGGCTGTAGGAACCGAACACCCCCGCCAGGATCAACCCCTGACGCAGGCCGGCGTCGAGGCGTAGCAGGTGCGGACGGGTGCGGCGCAGCAGCAGCGCCCCGAGCAGGTAGAGACCGGCAGCCGCCAGGGCCGCCAGCAGGGGGCAGAACACCCAGGTGCCCACGATGCGACTGAGCTGGCTGAGATTGGTGGCCGAGCCACTGAACCAGTTCCAGCCCACGATCGCCCCCACCACCGCCTGGGTGGAGGAGACCGGCAGACCGGCCCGGGTCATCCAGGTCACGGTGAGGGCGGCGGCCAGGGCCGTGGTGAAGGAGCCCGCCAGGGCATTCACCGCCCCGAGCTCACCCAGGCCGCCCGAGGCGCCGGCCCCGGCGCTCACCGCACCCACGATCACGAACACACTGCAGAGCAGCGCGGCCGTGGAGAAGCGCAGCATGCGGCTGCCCACCGCCGAGCCGAACACATTGGCGGCGTCGTTGGCCCCCAGCGACCAACCCAGGAACAGGCCGCTGGACAGGAACAGCAGACCGGTGGCCAGCACTACAGGGCCCGCTTGATCGCCAGGATCGAGAGCTCGTCGCTGATCTCCTCGGCCAGGTCAGCCAGCCCGTCGATCACCGCCAGGGCATCGCGGCCCAGCATCTTCTGATCCAGCGGGCGATCGGAGGCAAACAGCGCGGTCTTCAGCCTCACCGTGATGCCATCGGCCTCCGATTCATACACGCGGATCTGGTTGATGTGATCGCGCACCGCCTCGGGATTGCGGAAGAAGGCCCGAGCCCCCTGCACCGCCTCCTGCACGCTCTGCACCACCACCGCCACCAGTTCCTTGGCCTCGGCAATCGACTGCTGCCCGCTCACCACATCGCTGTACTCGATCAGAAAATCCTGGAAGACGTTCTTGATCGAATCGAGCAGGCGGTAGAGGTTGCTCAGCAGTCGCAGCACGTCGCCGCGGAATTCCGGGATCAGCATCTCGCTGTACAGGGTGTTGACCACCGCCCGGCGCAGCTGGTTGCAGCGCTCCTTGAGCTGGATCAGCTGGTGCAGCTTCTCCTCGGTTTCAGGCGCCAGACCCCGGTCCAGCAGCAGCACCATGCCGCGCTCGAACAGGATTCCCCCCTCCGCCACCTTGTCGAGCAGTTCGTCGATCCGCAGCTCCAGCGAGCGGGTCTTGGCGAACAGGGCCAGGGAATGGTTCATGGGCGCAGCCCTAGCGGTAGTTCTCGAACTGCAAGGGCACCTCCAGATCCTTCTCCTGTTCACGCAGCAGGGCAATGGCGGTCTGCAGGTCGTCCTTGCTCTTGCCGGTGATGCGCAGGCTCTCGCCCTGGATCGCCACCGTCACTTTCTTGATGCCGTCGCGCACCGCCTTGCTGAGCTTCTTGGCGAGCTCCTGGCTGAGGCCCTTGCGCAGCTTCACCACCTGCTTCACCTTGTTGCCGCCCACGGCCTCCGGGTCCTGGAAGTCGAAGATCTTCAGCGAGAGATTGCGCTTGGTGGCCTTCTGACGCAGCACGTCGGCCACCGCCTGCAGGGTCATGTCGCTGGCGGTCACGATCGTGAGACTGGCCTCCTCCAGCTCGATCTCGGTGCCGGAATCCTTGAGGTCGTAGCGCTGGCCCACCTCGCGGCGCACCTGGTCCACGGTGTTCACCAGTTCCTGGCGGTCGAAGTCGGAGACCACATCAAAGGAGAAGGTGTCGGCCATGGGGGCGGTTGCGAGCGCGGGAGCGGGCTGGGGTCAGCCTAGAAAAGGATCAGCGCGACACCTTCCGGCCATGGCCCTTTCCCCCCAGCTCGCCCCGTTCGCCTGGTCGCTGCTGCTGGCGGCGGGCGTGGTGGTGTTCAGCACGGTGCCCCTTGGGGCCGCCCGCTCCCAGGCCAACTTCCAGATGGCAGACCTGGCGGCACCGCGGGCGATGTTTGAGCGGCTGCCGGCCTGGGGCAAGCGGGCCAGCTGGGCCCACCAGAACTGTTTCGAGGCCTTCAGCCTGCATGCCCCGGCGGCCCTGCTGTGCCTGGCGGCGGGCGTGACCAACCCGGTGGCGATCGCCGCCGCCTGGCTCCATCCCCTGCTGCGCCTGGCCTACATCGGCGCCTATGTGGGCAACATCCCCCCGGTGCGGGGCCTCTGCTGGGCCGGCGGCCTGCTCTGCTCGGGCATCCTCTACGTGGAGGGTCTGAAGGCGGTGCTGGCCGGCTGACCGCTGACAGGTCGGCAATCCAGGCCTAAGACATCAGCAGATTGCTCCGGAGTACATGCCCCGTCCTGCCGGCCTCGCCCCCATCTCACTCCGCGCCCCCTTTCTCGGCACAACAGTTCTGCGCACCACAGCTCTCCGGATGACCCTCCTCAGCCTGGTGCTGAGCAGCGCCATCCCCGCCCCCCTAGTGGCCAAACCATCCCATGGCTCTCCGAGCCACGGCAGCCAGCACGGCCAGGGGCATCAGGGCCAGAGCCATCCCGACTACTGGAAGCGGGATCCCAACCGCTGGCACAGCACCAACTGGGACCGCAGCTACCGCCACAACCACTGGGACCGCCCCTGCGGTGGCCTGGGCTGTGACCCACGCACCTGGAGTCCCACGGCACACAACCACCGCTGGGATCCGAACTGGAATCGCAATCGCCCCTGGCGCCACGGCTGGTATGGCCCGCGCTACTACAACGGCTGGGGCTGGTGGGCACCACAGGCCGCCGTGTGGGGGGTGGGCACGCTGGCCACGGCCGCCACAATCAGTGCCGCCGTGAGCGCGGCCATCGAGGCCAAGCAGAGCACGATCGTGGTGCCCAGCAGCAGCTATCTGCTCGACTACCGCTCCATCCAGGTGCCTGCCGACAACGTGGTGACCTTCGTGGCGCAGCGCGATGGTCAGCGGTTCCAGATGGATGCCGACTGTGCCGATGGGGAGCTCAACGGCCACGCCCCCAACATCGCTGCGGAAGCCCAACTGCTGAACGCCGCCTGTCAGGTGGCGTTCGGCGGCTCCTGATCCGAAGGCGCGTCAGTCAAAAAACATCAGGCTCACCACCTTGCCCATGTCCTCGGCCAGTCGCACGCTGGCCAACAGCGTCTCACTGTCGTGAAAGGCGTAGCAGATCAGCTGATCACAGCGACTGATGATGTCCTGATTGCAGAGGCTGCTGGCCATCGGCAGGGGTAGCTCGTCGTGCTCGGGCTTCTCCACCAGATGCAGCACCTGCTCCAGCTGATCGCGCGACTCGGCCGGTTGACGATCCAGGCTCTGGGGCAACAACACGGTGAGGCGTCCGGGATCAACCGCCAGCACGCTGCGGATCACCGCGGAGTTGACGCCCTGGGCGCCGGAGGTGATCAGGCTGTGGCCCTCCTGGGCCAGGGAGCGGGACACCAGCTCCACCAGATGAATCGAGACCACCGGCACATGGCGACTGCCGAGGATGGCGATACGGCGCTTGCTGCGGTCCTGCAGCATGGCCAGTTCCTGGGCCAGTGTGTCGATCCGATCAAGTGCCGGTAGATCGAGAGACCGGGTCACTACTGCGCTGCCAGCACTCAATTGAAACTAGCAGCGCTATTGGGCAAGCGCTGGCAGCCGCAGACGGTCAAACAGACGGGCAAAGTTGCAGTGCTCCTCCACCAGGCGGAAGGCATAGGTGGCCTTGACAGCCTCGTGCAGTCGCACATGGCCAAAGGCCTGCTCCACCACTTCCACGGTGGTGAGGGTGTCGTGATCCACCTTGAGCAGGGGCACATCCAGCTCCTCGGCACGGTTGAGCAGCTGGGGCAGCGGCTCGCCGGCGCCGGTGAGGATCAGGCACTGGGTGGAGGCCTCGAGGGCCGCCAATTGGATGTCGGTGCGATCAGCGCCTGTCACCACGGCCATGTTGCGACGACGGCGGAAAAACTCCATCGCCGAATTCACATTCATGGCGCCGATCGAGAGCGTTTCCACGAGCAGATCCAGCCGATCGCGGCAGCAGAGCACCTGGGCTCCGAGGCGACGGGCCAGCTCCGCCACGGTCACGCTGCGCAGCAATGGACTGCGGGGCATCGCCCCCAGCACCGGCAGACCCAGCTGCTCAAGCGCCGGAACGACGTCGTGGTGCAGGTCCACGAGGGCCTCCGGATCCACCCCATTGAGCACCACCCCTGCCAGGTGCTGGCCCAGCTGGTCGTGCGCCGCCAGCAGCGGCTCGAGGCTGCAACTGTCGGTCCAGGGATGCACCAGCAGCACGGGCGCGTCGAGGGCCTGTGCCAGCTCCCCCAGGCTCAGGCCATAGAGCAGGCCCTCGTACTGGCTTCCCGGGGCCTCCAGCAGGGCAATCCCAGCGCTCGTCGCATCTCCGGCCGGGGTGCGCAGCTGGGCAGCCCAGGCGGCAAAGCCCTCACCGGCGCTGCGATCGCCGGCCAGCAGCCGCCGGTGGGCGCTGGCTCCATCACGCACATGCAGCGAGGGGATCAGCTGCTGCTCCTCGAGCCCCAGGGTGGCGCCCACGAAACGCACGTCGTCGTCGATCAGGGGCGCAACATCGGCTGGAGGCGCACCATCGAAGGTGGTGGCCAGGGGTTTGCCGAAGCGCACGGCCACGCCCTGGCGCAGCAGCTGGCGGCCAAGGCCCAGCACCACGGCGGACTTGCCGCTGAATGGCTCACAGGATCCGATCAGCAGGGGGGATGCCATGGCGCGACCTCAATGCCGACACCGGATCGGCGCAATCGGATCGGCGCAATCTAATGAGCGGGCGCAGGCACACACAGTTGTTGCCGCCCCTTGGCCGGGGCCTGTCCGCCAAGCTGGCCCGAGGCACTCGCGTCGTTGTGATGCAGCATCCGGTTGTGGCCATCACCGGCGCCAGCGGCGCTCTGGGCCAGGCCCTGCTGCGCAGCTGGCACCGGCGAGGCGCCCGTTTGATCGCCCTCAGCTGCGGCCCGAGGCGGCTGGATCTGTGCGACAGCGAGGGCTCTCCGATCCCGGTGCGCGAGATCACCTGGTGCGTGGGGCAGGAGCAGGAGCTGGGCGGGCTGCTGCAAGACGTGGATGTGCTGGTGCTCAACCACGGCATCAACGTGCACGACGACCGCAGTGCCGCCGCCACCGAGCAGTCGCTGCAGGTGAATGCCCTGAGCGGCCTGCGGCTGCTGGAGCTGTTCGCGACGGTGGTGGCTCAGCGGCCCGACCAGGCCGGGCGCCCCCGGGCCGAGGTGTGGATCAACACCTCGGAAGCCGAGATCCAACCGGCCTTCAGCCCCCTCTACGAGATCAGCAAACGGTTGATCGGCCAGCTGCTGAGCCTGCGGTCGCTTGAGCTCGTGAGCCCCCAGCTGCGCATCCGCAGGCTGGTTTTGGGTCCCTTCCGCTCGGGCCTCAATCCGGTGGGCCTGATGGGCGCACAGTTCGTGGCCGACCAGGTGCTGGTGCAGGCCCAACTGGGATTCAACCTGATCATCGTGACGCCGAACCCGCTCACCTACCTGGTCATGCCCCTGGCAACCCTGGGTCGATGGCTCTATTTCAGGAGCCTCACCCGGGGCTAGACAGCCCGCGGTGGAGCTGAACCTGGACGCTCAGAAATCCCGATCGGTGAGGATCTCGCAACCGTCGCTGGTCACGGCGATCGTGTGCTCCCACTGGGCCGAGAGACTGCCGTCCACGGTCACCACGGTCCAGCGATCGCGGAGGGTGCGACAGGCCTTGCTGCCGGCGTTGAGAATTGGCTCCACTGCCAGGGTCATGCCCGGACGCAACTTCATGTTGGGCAGATCCCGGGTGCGGTAGTTGAACACCGAGGGCTCCTCGTGCAGGTTCCGGCCCACCCCATGGCCGGTGTAGTCCTCCACCACGGCATAGCCATGCGCCTCCACGTGGTCCTGCACGGCCCCGGCGATGTCGAGCAGGGTGTTGCCCGCCTTGATCTGGGCCAGGCCCTTCATCAGCGATTCCTGGGCCACCCGGGCCAGACGACGCGCCTCATCTGGGGTCTCCTCACCCACGCAGATGGTGATGCAGCTGTCGCCGTGGTATCCGTCGAAATAGGCGCCGGTATCCACCTTCAGCAAATCACCGGCCTTGATCACCCGCTTGTTGCTGGGGATGCCGTGCACCACCTCGTTGTTGATCGAGGCGCAGATACTCGCCGGGAAGCCGTGGTAGCCCTTGAAACTGGGAGTCGCACCCATCTCGCGGATGCGCTTTTCGGCATGGGCATCGAGGTCGCCGGTGGTGAGGCCGGGGGCGGCGATCTCCTGCATCTCCCGCAGCACCGTGGCCACGATGCGACTGGCCTGGCGCATCGTCTCGATCTCGCGGGCGCTCTTCACCTCCACGCCACGGCGACTCTTCTGAATGCGAGGACCGGCCTCCACCAGGGGTGATGGGGCGGTGGCAGGCCGGGTGCTGGCCAGGAGCTCGGCAAACAGATTCATGCTGGGCCGCGCCTGATCGTTGATTGCAAGTTACCAACGCCGCTCAGGCATTGCGCCGCCGGGGTGTGGGCAACGGGGCCCGGGCACCGGCCCGGGGAGGGGTGGCGGCTGAGCCGGTACACTGGCGGTTTGGCCAGGCGTCGCGGAGCTGAGATGGCAGCAGAGGCAAATGAGATGAACACGGCTGAGAGCGACCAGCAGGCCGTTCAACCGCAGGACAACGCTGGCGCTGATGGTGCTGCGGCTGAAGCCCCTGCGGCCACCGCCGTGGCGGAGAAGCCTGCCAAGGCTGCCGCCACCACCGGAAAGCTGAGCGCCCAAGACCTGATCCGCGCCTTCGAGGCCGAGCAGCTCAAGAGCGATCTGCCCGAGATCTATGTGGGCGACACCGTGAAGGTGGGCGTGCGCATCCGTGAGGGCAACAAGGAGCGCGTGCAGCCCTACGAAGGGGTGGTGATTGCCAAGCGCCACGGCGGTCTCAACGAGACCATCACCGTGCGCCGCATCTTCCAGGGCGTGGGCGTTGAGCGGGTCTTCATGCTGCACAGCCCCCAGGTCGCTTCCGTGAAGGTGGAGCGTCGCGGTAAGGTTCGCCGGGCGAAGCTCTTCTATCTGCGCGACCGCGTGGGTAAAGCCACCCGGGTCAAGCAACGCTTCGACCGCTGAGACGCGCTCCCCAAAGCGCTCTCGATCCACTGGGGACATCGGCCCTGCGCCGTTAGTTCAGTTGGTAGAACGCAGGTCTCCAAAACCTGATGTCGGGGGTTCAAGTCCTCCACGGCGCGTTCGATGTCCCCACGGCAGCTCCGCTGCAGTTCAGTTCTCTGTCCCGAATACACTCATTTCTGAACATGGAGTTGGATCTTCAACCCGGCGATGTGGTGAAGGTGCTCGAATCCGCCGCCCTCGGCTGGGTACGGGCTCGAGTGATCCGGGTGAAATCCGGTGGTCGCGTGGTGGTTCAGAGCGACCAGGGTCGTGAATTCACCGCCCGTGGCAATCAGGTTCGTCTGATCGAACCCGCTGGCTTCCGCCCCTGAACCCCTGTTCAGATTCCCTGCTCCGCTTGCCTCATGCCCGCCCCCCGGCGGGTTTTTTTGTGGCTGTGCGGCGTGGCTGTCCCGCCTTGCCCTCCGGCGCGAGAACAGGTCAGATGGCTTGACGGAGGGCAGGGCAGCAACGGATACTTTTGAAGTCGCGCAAGCGATCCAGGCAGGTCAAAGGAACGGGGTTCACTTCAACCCGATTTTCCCAAAGACCAATCTGGGACTGTAGTTCAATCGGTTAGAGCACCGCCCTGTCACGGCGGAAGTTGCGGGTTCGAGCCCCGTCAGTCCCGTTTCATTCACTGGAGCACCGGCGGTGGTTGCTGAGCCGCGTCCGATTCGCGTACGCCTGGCCCCCAGCCCCACCGGCACCCTCCACATCGGCACTGCCCGCACTGCAGTGTTCAACTGGCTGTTCGCCCATCACCACGGCGGTCAGTTTTTGCTGCGCGTCGAAGACACCGACAAGGAACGCAGTAAACCCGAGTACACCGCCAACATCCTCGAAGGCCTGCAGTGGCTGGGGCTGGCATGGGATGGCGAGCCTGTGATCCAGAGCGAGCGGGTGGAGCTGCACCGCGCCGCCATCCAGCAACTGCTCGATACAGGGCACGCCTACCGCTGCTATTCCAGCGAGGCGGAGCTCACCGCCATGCGCGAGCAGCAGGCGGCCAGCAAGCAGGCCCCGCGCTACGACAACCGTCACCGCGACCTTCCCCCGGACCAGGAACAGGCCTTCATCGCCGAGGGCCGCGAGGCGGTGATCCGCTTCCGCATCGACGACAGCCGCACGATCACCTGGACCGACCTGGTGCGCGGCGAGATGCGCTGGAGCGGAGCCGACCTGGGCGGCGACATGGTGATCGCCCGGCGCGCCCCTGCCGATCAGATCGGCGCCCCCCTCTACAACCTGGTGGTGGTGGTCGACGACGCGGCCATGGCGATCAGCCACGTGATCCGCGGCGAGGACCATATCGCCAACACGGCCAAGCAGCTGCTGCTCTATGAGGCCCTGGGCCAGCCCGCCCCGATCTTTGCCCACACGCCGCTGATTCTCAACAAGGAGGGCAAGAAGCTCTCCAAGCGTGATGGCGTGACCTCGATCAGCGACTTCCGCGCCATGGGCTACACGGCCGGAGCCCTGGCCAACTACATGACCCTGCTGGGCTGGTCACCGCCGGAGGGCATGGGCGAGCGCTTCTCCCTGGCCGAGGCCGCCCAGGTGTTTGGCTTCGAGCGGGTGAACAGGGCTGGGGCCCGCTTCGACTGGGACAAGCTCAACTGGCTCAACGGCCAGGTGCTGCGCGAGCAGGGGGCCGAGACGCTGCGCGAACAGCTGCTGCCCCTCTGGAGCGCGCGCGGCTGGGCGGTGCTGCCCCAGGAGGCCGATCAGGCGCAAGGCGGAGCCGACGCGAATTCGGTGCACGCTGATCCCGCCTGGCAGCTGGAGCTGATCGAGCTGCTGGCCCCCTCGCTCACCCTGTTGGCCGATGGGGTTGACCAGGCCGTTCCCTTCTTCACCACGCCAGCCATCAATGAGGCCGCCCAGGCCCAGCTGTGCGCGGAGGGCGCCCGGCCCGCCCTGGCGGCACTGGCGACTGCCCTTGAGGCCCGTGATCCCGACACCCCACTCCAGGCCGATCAGGCCCAGGCGCTGCTGGGCGAAGCCGCCAACGCCGCAGGGGTGAAGAAGGGCGTGATCATGAAGAGCCTGCGTGCTGCCCTGCTCGGCAGCCTCCAGGGCCCCGACCTACTCATCACCTGGCTGCTGCTCCTGCGCAGCGGCGACGCCCTGCCCCGCATCAGGTCCTGCCTCTGAGTCGCTGGCAGCACCACTGGGCTGCGGCTCCACCAGGCCCAGCGCCCGCGCCAGCGGCCCGGCACTGAGGCCGTGGAGGCCCACGGTGAGCAGGATCGTCAAAAACACCAGGCCCTGAAGCCGGCCAGCTCCGAGCACACCGGCCTGCTCCAGGCGGATGGCGAACAGGCTGGCCACGGCTGCGGTCACCACACCGCGGGGCGCCAGCCAGGCCAGCAGGGCCCGCTGCCGCAGGCTGAAGCCCAGTCCCCAGGTGGCGAGCCCCACCGCCACGGGCCGCAGCACCAGCATCAGCGCCAGCACACAGGCCACCCCGCCCCAGCCCAGGGGGCTGAGCTGGGCAAAGCTCACGTCGGCGGCCAGCAGCGGAAACAGCATGGTGATTGCCAGCTGACTCAGCTGGCGGATCAGCGCATCAAGCTCGGCGGCATCGGTGTCAGGTCGGCGCCCTACCACCACCCCGGCGGCCACTGCGGCTGGCAGCGCTGATTCCGGCAGCAACAACTCGGCACCGCTACTCATCAGGAACAGGCTGCCCAGGGTGAGCTGCAGCCGCAGGGCGCCAGCCGGCTGCGCTGGTATGCGCCGCAGGGCCTCCGCCAGCAGCCAGCCGCAGCCGGCGCCGATCGCCACCCCACCGCCGAGGCGCGTGAGCAGGCCGGTGGCCAGCTCGTGCCAGCCCTGCAGATCCCCCAGGGCCAGCTCAAGCAGCAACAGGGCGAGCACCGCGCCGATCGGCTCAAGCACCAGGCCCTCCCCCTCCAGCACCTGGCCCAGGGGCTCCGCCAAACGGATCTGGCGCACCAGCGGGTTTACCACCGTTGGGCCCGTGGCCAGCACGATGGCGCTGAACACCGCCGCCAGAGGCCAGCTGAGCCCGGCCAGCCCGTGGGCCGCCACCAGCCCGCCGAGCAGGGCCAGCACCAGCCGCACGGCGCAGATGCGCAGCACGGCCTGGCGGGTGCCGTCGGCCGGCAGCCGCAAGTTGAGCCCGCCATCAAACAGCACCAGGCTCACCAGCAGACCGGTGACCGTGCCGAGGCCACTGCCCAGATCCAGGGGCTCCACCAGGCCCAGACCGGCCCGGCCGATCAACAGGCCGGCACTGAGCAGCAGCACCACCCCCGGGAGCCCCGTGAGCCAGGCGAGCGCCTGGGCCACCGCCCCCGAAAACACGGTGATCCCCCAGAGCAGCCCCAGCCGCTCAGGGGTCATGCCGCGTCGTCGTCCATCGAGCTGAACTTCGGCTCCACCCGGATGCCGATCACCGCACTGGGACGCACCACCAGGTATTCCCCCTCCAGATCGCTGATCGGCACATTCACAAAGGTGTCGCTGGCAGCAGCGGTGAGCACCCCGCCATACCACTGCTGGAAGGCCTCCAGGCTGGCGAAGTGCACGGTTTCGCGCTGGCCGCCGCTCAGGTGCAGGTGAACCGCATAGCGACGGGGGGTTCGCGACATGGCGAGCTGGTGGCGGGGCCGGCAAACGTGTCTTCAGGATGCCCCAGGCGAGTGGGCTCCGGCCAGCGCCAGGGCAGCGGCTGAAGCGTGGCCGACAGGTAAAGCGGGTGGCGGGGCTGGCCGGCAGCGGTGCGCCCCACACAGCAGACAGGCCGACAGCTCGCGCCCCAGCGATCAAGCAGGGCGAGCACGGCCCGGTCGCGGCCGCGCCAGGCCCCCTGGTTGCCCCAGCCCAGCCATAGCGGTGCCTGGGGATGGGCCGCCAGCTGCCTCCGGATCCAGGCGTCGGTGTCGGCACCCACCGGATCGGCCGCGCGACGCAGCACTGCGGGCGAAGGGCTGATCCGCGAGAACAGGTTGAGCACCTCCAGAGCGCCATAACCCCAGCTGCCGGCAAAACCCACCAGCCGCCGCAGGGTGGCGTCATCACGGCGGCCATCGGCCCGGGAGGGGTTGAGACCGATGAAGAGCAGCCGCGGCCGCTGCGGCTCCCACACCCGCTCCAGCCACCAGCGGTAGTGGCCGCAGGGGCTGAAGGCAGCTGAACGTGCGATCTGGAGCAATCCGCCTGCCCTGAACCCGCGTGCAGCCTGGCTGGAATCGGCGAAGACCGCCGCAGCCGAGCTGCAGTCCTGAGCTCTGGCAGGCTGGCCGCCACGCCCGATTCACGCCTTGGCCCCCAGCACCAAGCCCCTGCTGCTGCTGATCGACGGCCACTCGCTGGCCTTCCGCAGCTACTACGCGTTCACCAAGGGGGGCGAAGGCGGCCTGAGTACCAGGGAGGGCATCCCCACCAGCGTCACCTACGGCTTTCTGAAGGCCCTGCTCGACAACTGCAAGGGCCTCCAGCCCGATGGCCTGGTGGTGGCCTTCGACACAGCTGAGCCCACCTTCCGCCACAAGGCCGACGAGGCCTACAAGGCCCACCGCGACGAGGCTCCGGAGGAGTTCTTCCAGGACCTGACCAACCTGCAGCAGATCCTGCAGGAGGGCCTCGACATCCCCCTGGCGATGGCCCCGGGCTACGAGGCCGACGACGTGCTCGGCACCCTGGCCAACCGGGCCGCGGACCAGGGCTGGCGGGTGCGCATCCTCTCGGGCGACCGCGATCTGTTTCAGCTGGTCGACGACGCGCGCGACATCGCCGTGCTTTACATGGGCGGCGGCCCCTACGCCAAGAACAGCGGCCCCACCGAGATGCGCCGCGATGGCGTGATCGCCAAGCTCGGCGTCACGCCAGAGGAGGTCGTCGACCTCAAGGCCCTCACCGGCGACAGCTCCGACAACATCCCGGGCGTGCGCGGCGTGGGCCCGAAAACCGCCATCAACCTGCTGGCCGCCTACACCCACGTGGATGGCATCTACGCGGCCCTGGAGCAGCTGGAGCAGGCGGGCCCCAAAGCCAAAGATCCCAAGGGCGTGCTCAAGGGAGCCCTGCTGGAGAAGCTGCGCGAGGGGCGGGAGAACGCCTACCGCTCGCGCATGCTTGCCGAAATCCTGGTCGACATCCCCCTGCCCGAGGAGCCGCGACTGGCGCTGGGCACGGTGAACAGCGAGGCGCTGGCCGGCAGCCTCGCGGAGCTGGAGCTGTTTTCGCTGGCGAAGCAGGTGGGCAAATTCGCCCAGCTGTTCTCGGCCACGCCGCCCGAGCCCAGCGGGGGATCCAGCCCCGGCAGCGGCTCATCCGAGACAGCCGCCCCTGCGTCGACGAGCGCCTCAGCGACCATCCCTGATGCCAATCCCGCTGCAGAGCCTGCAAATCCGGAAGCAGGGCAGGCGCCCCAGCTCCAGCCCGAGCTGATCACCACCCCCGGCGCACTCGAGGCCCTGGTGGCCCGGCTGCTGGCGGCCACCGATCCGGCCGCGCCGATCGCCCTCGACACCGAGACCACCGCCCTCAATCCCTTCCAGGCCGAGCTGGTGGGCATCGGCCTGGCCTGGGGCGACGGGGCTGCCGATCTGGCCTA
>Ga0164293_10002328_pt1 | contig 16132 bp, 16 predicted proteins | sample GEODES118metaG_FD_111487 | JGI IMG/M metagenome (GOLD analysis project Ga0164293, IMG submission 111487) | Eutrophic lake water microbial communities from Lake Mendota, Wisconsin, USA - GEODES118 metaG | ecosystem: Environmental > Aquatic > Freshwater > Lake | place: USA: Lake Mendota...
GTTTATAACAAACACTTTGATGCTTCTGAACTGGAGGCTATTGAGGGGATTTTGGGGTGAGTCTTTCCCTATGACCATCCATTTGAATTAAAGATTAGATTGTGATTCAGAGTCCCCTAAAAGGAGACTCTGAATAAACACAAAGCTTGAAATAAAAACTATATCTAGCGTGTCAGACCTCAGCCACACTCAGTCATAACTTCTTCATAGTAGCTCCAAAAGCACTAAAATCCACACCCATTTAAGACCAAAGGATTTGACCAAATTAAGAGCCCGTTGGGCAAATTAAATCTCAAATGAATACTTGGAAATTAGGAAATATGAACAATATATTTGACATTTTAAGACATAAAAATCAAAACACAGATATTATCATGAAAATATTACCGAAACTCCCTAATTTTTACAAAACACTCATTATTAGAAAATCAATAACAGAATCAAGTAAAATTCAATAAAGATATTACCGAAACTCAAAAAATGAGTTTCGTGTACATACTCGTTGGGAGCAATAATAACAAAATTCGACTTACATAAGGGAAACGCCATTTCAAACGATTTACAAAAGATGTAGTCAATCTAATTTTAGTTACAACTTCATTTTATGGAATTTTGCAGTGTTCATTAACATTTAAACATTCAAAAAAATGAAAAAAGTAATTTTAATTATTGCAGTCTTTATGACTTCACTTGCGGTACATGCACAAAGCAAAAAAAAAACAACCGCTACAAAAAGTACGTCATATTATTCTTTTGCTTGGGGACTTTTCAAGTCCAAAAATTATCCCAAAAACAAAACGGCAGTAGTTAAGGTTGAAAAACAAAAAATTTTAACTTCATCTTATGCTATGCCATTAGATTCGAAACAATACGAGAAAAAAAGTATTCTTTGGGGAGCAATCCAATGGACTGAAAAGAATAATACATCTATGAAATCCCAAAGCAATGGAAAGTAATTTTATAGAAAATGCTTCCTTAGGTAAAAACAAGTGGTGGCATTATGTTTTAAGTTTATTATCAGCAGTTGCCGTTATTGCTTTGGTGAATGTTTTAATTGGTTTGGTTCTTCCAAATATAAAACAGTTGTTCCCAGACAACGACTTTGGAAAAGGACTTTTCACATTTAGTCTTGTTTTGTTAATATTTGGATTAGCTCTATTTGCTTTTCTATTTGTGGCGAGCAGACTACATCAAAGACCCATAATGTCAGTTATTTCTAACAGGCGTATTTTTAGTTGGAAACAGTATTTTATTGGTTTTATGGCTTGGGGAAGTCTATTATTTATTGGCTCTGCTATTTTTGATTACCAAAAATTAGAGAGATTTATTGCAAATTTTAATCTCTATCAGTTTACTATTTTATTTCTCTTAGGTTTTGTAGCCATTGGAGTTCAGTCTTTTTTTGAAGAATTAGTCATAAGAGGTTATTTTTTACAAGGTCTTCATTTACAAATTAAGAAAGAGACATTAATTGTTATCGTGAATGCTCTTATTTTTGGGGTGTTACATTTTGGGTATGGCTTAGAGAGCTTTCTTTCTTCTTGGGCTTTTGGGGTAGCTTTTGCAATCATTGTTATTCTTCAAAACAGAATAGAGTTTGTTTCTGGAGCCCACAATGCCAATAATCTATTACTTTCACTTGTATTCTTGGATTTGGACGAAGCTACTAGTGAAAAATTTACGTGGGCAATAAACTGGGTTGATTTCAGTATTCATATTATTACTTTGCTAATTCTAGTTGGGTTAGTTTACAAATTTTTTAGGAAAACGGAATGAAATTAAGAGTATTATATCACCTTGCATTTTGGTGCTTTTTTATTTTTCTATTTTGGCAACAAAATCCTGATGCAACCACGCAAGAATATCTTTCATGGTTTACAGTACTTGGGGTTGCTGGATTGGTAGTTTATACAAATCTATATTTACTTTTTCCAAGGTATTTTTTCGAAAAAAAGTATATATTTTATTCGTTATTTCTTATTGTGACTATTAGTTCGGGGGCTTTCATATTAAAATTACTATTTCCCTCTGGCAATGCCTCTTTTACTCTTCCAGTTTTTCAGCATTTTGTCAATTTATTTTTCATTGTTGTCATCACAAGCTCATTTAAGCTTTTTAGAGAGTATTCACGCAAACAAGAATTATTGATAAGAGTAGAAAACGAACAACTTAAAACAGAACTTGACTTGCTCAAATCACAAGTCAATCCGCATTTCCTTTTCAATACATTAAACAACCTTTTTGGACTCATTACCCAAAATCAAAACGAACAAGCGGCAGAAATTACCCTCAAACTATCCGATTTGATGCGTTATGTCTTGGAAAGTAGCAAAACAGATAAGGTGAGCCTGAATAAGGAAATCAAATTTTTAGAGGATTATTTGGTTTTGGAAAAAATCCGATTGCCAGCAAATGCAGATATTCGTTTTGATGTTTATGGTTTAGAAAAGGATATTTTTGTTGCTCCTTTATTGTTCATTCCATTGGTAGAAAATGCTTTCAAACACGGTTTACAAAGTATTTCGGAAAATAACTTTGCTCATTTTACGCTTTCCGTACAAGGCAATGATTTATTTTTTGAAGCTAAAAATTCCATAGACAAAAATCTACAAAAAGTAAAAAGTGGAACAGGTTTAGAAAACCTATGTAGACGTCTGAAACTAATGTACCCTGAAAAGCATCTTTTGGAAGTAGAACTAAATCAAGGGATTTTTAAAGTAATTTTACAGATAAGTATATGAAATTTAACTGCTTAATTGTAGATGACGAGCCAATTGCTCAACAAATCTTGGAAAAATACATCTTGCAAATCGAGGCATTACAATTAGTAGGCAAGGCAAATAATGCCTTTGAGGCATTGAATATATTGCACCAAGAAAAAATAGATATTTTGTTTTTGGATATAAAAATGCCTTCGCTTTCAGGGTTGGATATGCTCAAAACCTTGCAAAACCCACCCAAAGTTATTCTTACCTCTGCTTTTTCGGAGTATGGCGTAGAAAGCTATGAATACAGCATAATTGATTATTTGCTCAAACCTATTGCTTTTGAACGGTTTTTGAAGTCAGTCAATAAAATCTTAATACCCAAAAGTGAAGAATTATCAACAGGAGGGCTTGATAAAAAGGCAGAAATAGAGCCCACATTTATATTCTTGAAAGCCGATAAAAAAATCCACAAATATTACTTCGCAGACATTCTTTTCATTGAAGGAAGCGGAAATTATGTGAAAATTTATACGCCTAATGAAAAGCCATTAATGGTATTAGATAAGCTGACAGAACTACAAGAAAAATTACCTGCAAAACAGTTTATTCGGGTACATAAGTCATTCATTATAAATATTTCGCATATTCAAAAAATTGAGGGGAATATGATTAATCTAAAAGACAAAGTAATACCAATATCAGCTACTTTTAAACCAAATTTAGAAGGACTAATTCAAGATAACCGATGAATTAATGCCAACATTTAGTAATCTAGAAGAAAGACCCACGAAAGACCCTCCTACTTTAGGGTCTTTTTGATGATTGGAAGCCTCAACGCATCTTCGACGAAACTGATACGGAATCAAAGTCCGCAAAGTGGCTACTCAGGTGATTTCGGTGGCGTTTTCTGTAAGTGTATGCCCCGTTAAAAATCATTTCAAATATCAGGTAAATTTGTAACAGGTAAAGAGTTGATTTTTATGATTCTGAAAACCCGATTTCTGAAAAAAGGGAATTAGCGGGTACATGTGTTGAGTATCCTTCATCGTCAGCTCAGTTTTTTGAAAAGCTTAAATGGAGAAAAAATCACTCATTTTAAAGGCTTTTCTTTAAAAATAAATGAAACAGGTTAGATTTGAGTAAAAATTCGAGTCCTCTGTTACCTTTTAAAACATAAAAAAAACCGACTCCACTGAGTCGGCTTCATATTACTTTTTAGATTTCGGTGCTATAATCACGTTCAATCTTTTACCTTCTAATTTCGGTGGTGCTTCTGGCTTTCCAAGTTCTTCTAAGGCTTTTACAAACTTCTCGAGAAGTTTAAATCCTTGTTCTTTAAAAACTATTTGGCGGCCAATAAACTGCACATAAGCCTTTACTTTTGAGTTTTCTTTCAAAAAGTTTTCGGCGTGCTTTAGCTTAAACTCGTAATCGTGGTCATCGGTTTGTGGACCAAACCTGATTTCCTTTATGACCGTCTTTACCTGCTTAGCTTTAAGTTCTTTTTGTTTTTTCTTTTGCTCGTATTTAAACTTAGAGTAATCTACTATTCGGCAAACCGGCGGCACAGAGTTCGGAACAATTTCTACTAAATCCAAATTTTGCTCTCTCGCTATTTCTACGGCTTTGACGAACGGATAAACTCCGACTTCTATATTCTCTCCTACTAACCTTACCTCTGCAACACCTCTAATTTTTTCGTTAATCCTGTGTTCGTCTTCTTTTCTAACCGGTGGACGATACGGTTTTTTCATGTTTTTTGCCATAAAAGAATTTAAATATGAGATTTTAAGCTACTTACAACTTAAAATTTCATCAAATTTATTATTTACTTTTCAATTTTTACCAAAAGTCGGTATATTTTTATTTATTTCTGCTTTGGCGAATGCCACAAATTCATCAACAGTGAAACTACCCAAGTCACCCTCACCCTTTTTTCTTAGCGATATTTTGCCTTCAGCGGCTTCTTTTTCACCAATTATGAGCATCAAAGGCACTTTAGCTACTTCTGCGTCGCGAATTTTCCTGCCAATTTTTTCGGAACGGTGATCCACATATCCTCTGATGTCATGCTCCTGCAAACTCAAAAACACGTCGTTTGCGTAGTCCTCGTATTTCTCTGAAATTGGCAAAACGGCAATTTGCTCCGGTGAAAGCCAAAACGGAAAATTACCGGCCGTGTTTTCTATCAAAATGGCTATAAATCTTTCCATCGAGCCAAACGGTGCTCGGTGAATCATGACAGGTCTATGTTTCTGATTGTCAGCCCCAGTGTATTCAAGCTCAAATCTGTTAGGCAACTGATAATCTACCTGAATAGTACCCAACTGCCACTTGCGACCCAAGGCATCTTTCACCATGAAGTCAAGTTTAGGCCCATAAAAAGCCGCCTCGCCATATTCTACAACCGTTTTCAAACCTTTCTCGTCAGCAGCCTTTATAATGGCCGACTCGGCTTTGTCCCAGTCTTCGTCAGAACCAATATATTTCGAACTTTTCTCTTTACTTCTCAGCGACACCTGTGCACTATAATCATCAAATCCGAGAGATTTGAATACATAAAGCACCAAATCAATTACTTTCATAAATTCGGCCTCCACTTGGTCGTTGGCACAGAAAATGTGGGCGTCGTCTTGTGTAAATCCACGCACACGCGTTAGTCCGTGCAACTCACCACTTTGCTCATAACGATAAACTGTACCAAACTCCGCCAAACGCAAAGGCAAATCTCTGTAGCTACGAGGCTTAGATTTGTAAATTTCGCAGTGGTGCGGGCAGTTCATGGGTTTTAGCATAAACTCCTCCCCTTCCTCTGGAGTTTTGATGGGCTGGAATGAATCCTCGCCATACTTTTCCCAGTGGCCTGACGTAACGTAAAGTGCCTTACTGCCGATGTGCGGAGTTACCACAGGTAAGTAGCCAGATCTCAACTGAGCTTTTTTCAAGAAATTCTCCAAACGCTCTCTCAGCATGGCACCTTTTGGTAACCAAAGCGGAAGGCCTTTTCCAACTTTCTCTGAAAACGTAAAAAACTCAAGCTCAGCCCCTAGTTTACGGTGGTCACGACGTTTGGCTTCTTCCAAAAGTGTTAGATATTCCTCAAGTTCTTTGGCTTTAGGAAATGTTACGCCATAAATACGGGTAAGCATTTTATTGTTTTGGTCGCCTTTAAAATACGCCGCAGCGGCATTCATTATTTTGGCTGCCTTTATAAATCCAGTATTTGGAATATGTGGTCCACGACACAAATCAGTGAAATTACCTTGTTGATAAAGCGTAATATTACCGTCTTCGAGGCCTGAAAGCAAATCTAACTTATATTCATCTCCTTTGTCACCAAAGTACTTCAAAGCATCGGCCTTGGTAATCGGAATTCTCTTAAACTCGTTTTTTTGACGGGCAAGTTCCAACATTTTGTCTTCAATCATCTTAAAATCGTCTGAAGAAATACTTTTTTCGCCTGTGTCTATGTCGTAATAAAATCCATTTTCTACCGGTGGGCCTACCCAAAACTTTACGCCTGGATAGAGAACTTCTAAGGCCTCAGCCATTAAGTGAGCAGATGAATGCCAAAATGTAGACTTGCCTTCGGTGTCGTTCCAGGTGAGCAATTGTAGTTCCACACTTTTTTCCAAAGGCGTGTTTAAATCAACTACTTGACCGTCAACTTTGGCCGCCAACACATTTCTGGCCAAGCCTTCGCTTATAGATAAAGCCACATCCATTGGAGTGGATCCCTTTTGATATTCTCTTTTGCTGCCATCGGGCAAAGTAACGCTAATCATCATATTCTTAATTTCTAGTGGTGTCTTTACCTATCGTAATTGGACTCCGTTTTTGTATTTTTTCTATATTTCCGATATTAAATATTCTCCTTTGTGGCTCTTGTTCAGTGGCTTCTTCCACCCTTTTCTTTTTAGTATTGGTATAAAACTGCTGAGTATTGTCCGTAAATGGATTAACTTTTTGTTCCAAAATGTAGTTTACTGACTTCAATCTCATAGCCAAAGCTTTATTTTCTGGCATTTTTTCTACCGCACCTTCCAAATACGTTTTGGCATTGATATAGCGTTCCTGAACTTCGTAACATAATGATGCCTGGAGATAGGCTTTTTCATTATCTGGCACGGCTTTACTCCATTTGTCATAAATCAAAAATGCTGCCGCATAGTTTTTTTTACGCAAATAAATATTACCCACTTTTTCTAAAACATCATAACGTGCAGGCTCCAACCTCAGAAAAGCCTGATAAACCTTAGTGGCACTGTCTAAGGCACCTACATTTTCGAGAATTTGAGCCTTGTTATAAACCAATTCTCGGTTTGTTGGAAACCGCTTCAATGCTTTTTCGTTGTAGGTCAGTGCTGAATCTACCAGATGAGCTTTATTAAATATTTTTATAAGATGATCGTATGGCTCAAAACTGTGCGGCCGAAGTACCAATGCTCTTTTATAGTTGTTTACCGCAGTGGCGGTGTCATTTTGCATGGCGTAGTACTTACCTTTGATTAGAAACAACTCTGAGCTGTAAGGATAAATGGACTCGGCTTTTTGCATATATTGCTGAGCCATTCTAAAATTCTTTTCTTTGAGGTACAAATCAGCAATGAGCACATAAAGCGAAGGAGAACTGAACTGCTGACTTTCGGCATCAAAAGCATTTTTCAAAGCTCCCTTTTCGTTCAATACGTTTTGAATTTTGGCTTTTTGAAACAAAAACAAACCAGAATTGGGGTTTAATCTCTCTGCTCTCGTGATATCTACTAAAGCGTCTTTATAATTGCCCAATTCATATTGAAGAACCGCCCTTTTGTAATAATTGTCAGGATAGCTCGGATTATTTTTTATGGCATCCGAAAGTATGCTCAAAGCCGCCAAATGTTGATTTTCCTCGTTATGTTTTTGACCCACAGGTATATCATAACCCTCCCGAGAGTGGTCAGCACAAGCAAAAAGTGTGAGAAAACACAAAACCAAAACGTACCTCATAAGGGGAACACTAAAAATTGAACGACAAAAATCCGAATTTTTTAACAAACTGGGAAGTAAATACCTGCAAACTTTCAATAAAACTGCGATTTGTGGTAAGAATCAATTTTGGCTATGTGTCCCCGAGGCTATTTTGGTGATATATATATTTTTTCTTATCTGAGTGAAAGAACTGCTTTGTTTGGCTTGGTATGTACCTATAACTGCTATTAAAAAATCAGGCATACCAACACTTTTGGCAGACATCGAGAAATTTCCTGACTTTTGAGATACTTTACTGGTTTCCAAAACATTGTCAGCCGTATCAAATACTGAAACATTCAAAAAAGCATCTTTGACATATTCTCCTTTTTGGTATTAGAGTAAGCGATTTCCTTTGCAGACCAAACACTATGAATTCTATTTGATTTTCATCATAATTTATTTCTTGTAATACCCTCCCTTTTACATCAAGCGGAATCATTTTGCCCTCTTCCGTGCCGAAATCAAAAGTATAAAATGCGGCTCCAGTCTTGTTGGCACCGGCGAGCATGACCTTATTCTTTAAAAAAACGTAATTTTGATTATCGAAATAGTCACGCTGTTCGAAACCTTTATTTTTTGAAATTCCCCGTTGCCAAATCAAAACTTGGTAGAACATTCCGCTTGTTTCTCTGAAAAGAAAAGTAAATTTCGCTTGGTCGAATGTATTAGCCGTAGATGCACGCTCCACATCCAAGAAGATGTCTGATTCCCATTTTTTTTTGCAAATCACCATTATACATCACCGCTTTCGATTGGGCTTGATCAGTTTTGACAAAAAGCAATAGTTCGTTTTTCCCAATCGGAATGATATTTTCCCAAGATGGCTTTCCAACTACCTATAATTCAATATTTTGAATAATCTAAGCAGTTAGGTTCGTTGAAAATAAAAGAATTAGAAATACAAATCTCACTGAGTTATTTTTTGGATAAAACAAGTCTGCTTGAATTTGGAGTCGTTATTTTTGATAATTCCCCAATTGAAAAAGTAGTTATCGTACCAATGTTCGAAGTTTTCGAATTCTGACTTTCTACTTTTCTGAAAAATCTCAGGACTATTCTTTTCAAATGACTCATTTTGAAGCATTTCGCCTCTATTCGTAAACTCCTTGATATTCAGTTTGTCGGCGTTTGTGTAAGACAGGAAGGTGTTTGTTCCAGCCTGACTTACTTTTATGTGCGGTCTGAGATTGTAATACTTCAGGTTTTTGTACTGAACCGAATTGTCCCATTTCAGATTTCCGTTAGCATCAAGGGCTATAACGACGCCTTCGATATACTTAAAACCGTCAAAAGTTTCGGAGTTTCGATTGCGAAATCCCCACATAGACGGGCTGTTCATCCAATAATAATTATTCATATACTGCCGACCCCAAACAGAATTTGGATAAAAAAAAGGGCTGCCGTACATAGGTGAGTTCAGAGAATTGTTTCGAAATTCAGGCACAAACACCTCCGAAGAAATCAACAAATCTTCTCCTGAAGGAATGAGTTCATTGATATGCAAACGGTAATTGAAGTTATACTCAGATCCTTTGTCTTTCTTTCTCTTTACTTGCTTTTCGAGCTTTTCCTTCTGACGTTCGTTCAGAAATCCAAAGAAGTTTTGAAACTTATCAAAGCTATAGTATTTTATATTTTTAAGTTGCTCCAAATCAGCCACATAAATACCTTGCGAACTTTGTGAACCGTCACTGCTGGCTTTCCCTATTCCGTAATTACCAACAAGCAATCTTTTGTTTTTTGAGTCAAAAAATTTGGCCGAAAGAAATGTATAAGGCTCAGAGGCCAAAATAGGCGTAGATTTTTTTATTTTTCCAGTGAAAAAATATTCTCTGAAAAATATCTGGGTGCTTTTTTTCTGTTTGTTAAGAAAAGCTATGACCAATCCGTCGTTACTCAAATCCACAGACTGAATTAAAGTCTCGCCTTTGAGATTGCTCGAATAATATTTAGGAGCATTGGTATCATTTTCTATAAAAATTAAAAAAGGCTCGTTTTTTACGGAACCACCCAAACAAACCCCCTTGTCTGATGCCACAAAATGACTCAAGGCAAAGCCATTAACAGTTTTAATGGTCGATTTTTGAACAGCCGCAAACGAAGTAGAGATTTTAAGAAGTTGATAATTGATTGAGTTTTTCTGCTCTAAAAGAAGATAAAGGAATTTACCATCATAAAACTCTTCTAGAAAATCCACCCTGTTGGAGATGTCAGTTTCCACCTCCCAAGCCATATTGAGGTCTTTGTCTATTTTCTTTATTTTTAAAAGACCGGCATTGGATTTGTCCAGTAAAATGAGTCCCTTTTGTTTCAAATTAACAATCCTAACTTGGTTGTTAGCTCCCTGAATACCAATCTGAACCATATTTTGGGCTTTCGAACCCAAAAAAACAAAAACTAAAAATACAACAAGTTTAAATTTCATTTGCTAATTCAATGATTCTATCAAATTCCTCCACCTTGACAGGCACCACCGAAAGCCTCGATAGTTTCACCATAGCCATGTTCTGAAGAATCGGATCTGTTTTAATTGTCTTTAAAGAGACAGGCTTAGGCAGTTTTTCAACTGGCACCAAATCCACCACCACCCATCTGGGGTCGTCAGCGGTTGGGTCGGGGTAGTGTTCCCTGACAACTTTGGCTATTCCAACCACCTCCAAACCATCGTTTGAATGATAAAATAGCACCAAGTCTCCCTCTTTCATTGCTACAAGGTGTAGCCTTGCCGTATAGTTTCTGACTCCGTCCCACATATCTCCACCCTTACTAACGAAGAAGTCCCAAGAAAATTTAACCGGCTCCGATTTTACCAACCAATAATTCATAAACACCCCCTGTTATAACTCAACTACTATAATTCCACATCAATTTCTTCTTCATTCATAAATTCTACTTTCCAAGTGTGATCGGCCAATAAGTAAACCTTGGCCAAAAACCTCGTAAATGGAAACTTCCGACCCCACTCATTCTGCCCAACCATAGAAAGCACGTCGCCACCATCAGGCCTCTCATATAAGTAGTAGGTATGATTAATGATGGGTTCAAAGCTCATTTGGGCATCGTATATACGCTCAGAAATCTCTATTCTATTATTGATTTCCTGAGCTTGTTTGCCTAAAAGTTCTATTTGCCTGTAAATTTTGTGCAAAGAATCTTGCGTCTGCTGACGCATGGCCATTTGGGCTTTTCCCTTTACTTTGCCCATATCCTCAGGCCTAATAACTGCACTGCCAGCAGTATGTGCGTAACCAATCAAGCCAGGATTTCTTGAAACATTTTTTTTATCTAAAGCGTCGCTCACAATTATTTTTTTTATTGGTTAAACAGTTTTGAAATAGAAATGTTTAACTAATGTAAAATTAAGGAATCTTTGATGAAGGTTAAAAACAAAGTTTCTAAAAGAATATTTCAACCTTAAATCATAATTTTTCGTATGCTATATTTTATCTTTACAAAATTTAAAAATCATATAAAGTAATGAATGAAAACTCGACTATCGACAGAAAAGATTTCCTCAAGCAAGTAGGAGTGGGATTTGGTGCTATTATGCTAATGAACTGCCTTCAAAGTTGTTCAGAAGCCGAAATTCCTGACCCGAATCCAACAAACAATACTGATAAATTAGATTTTTCAATTGTTATTTCAGCATCTGGAAATACCGCTTTACAAACAAAAGGGGGTTTTTTAGTGGTTTCGGACAAAAAAGTAATCATTGCCAGAACTTTGGCAGATCAGTGGATAGCTGTTTCGTCGGCATGTACCCACCAAGGAGCAACCATTAATTACAGAGCAAACTCAAATGATTTTTTATGTCCAACTCACCAATCGACATTTAGTGCCACCGGTGCGGTGACAAAAGACCCAGCCACTTCTCCATTGAAAAAATACAATGTAACTTTTTCTGCTAATACCAACACAATACGTGTATTTGAATAAAATATGCTATATTTCTCGAAAGAAGGTGAGCTAATAAATACTGAAAGTGGCAATTTGTATTACAAAAAAGCCATGCAGATATTGGACGATTGGAATTTCGGCAAGACTGAATTTGAAATAAAAACAAGCGGTTCTACTGGAATTCCAAAAACCATACAGCCACGAAGAGGATTAATAGAGGCCTCCATAGAAATGACCAAAAAGAAGTTTGATTTGTATGAAGGTCACCTGTTTTTTTGTTGCCTAAATATCGAAAATATTGCAGGTCTCATGATGCTCCTGCGTTCGCAATGTCTTAAAGGCGAGCTGATGCTAGTAGAACCAAGCTCTAATCCTTTTGAAAAACTCGGAAACCTTGATTATCTATTCTTCGATAACAGAGGCCAAAATGTATTCGCATTTGTGCCTTTACAACTGCAAAAACTTTTAGAAAATGAGAAATACGTCCAAATTCTAAAAACTGCAAAAACGATTTTGGTAGGTGGAGCCGCCATGAATGCCGAACTAAAAGCCAAAATAGCCGAACTGTACTTGCCTGTTTATGAAACCTACGGCATGACCGAAACCATCACCCACATCGCCATTAAAAACATCCGTCAGGAAGAGGATATCTTCAAAATATTGGAAGGTGTTGAAATAAAATTGAACGATGTAGGTTGTTTAATGATAAAATCCCCGACCACAAACTTTGAATGGATTAGCACTAACGACATCGTAGAAATTATTGATGATAAGACCTTTAAACTCATTGGAAGATTCGACAATGTTATCAATAGCGGTGGCGTAAAGATTCAACTTGAAGAAATTGAGAGGAAAATTGAGGAAAATTTCAAGATAGAAAGTAGGTATTTTTGTTATGGAATACCAGATGAGAAACTAGGTCAAAAATTGATCCTGATTGTTGAATCCAAAGAAAAACCAATTTCGAAAGAGCAATTGTCGACTATATTGAGTAAATTTGAGGTTCCAAAAGAAATTTATTTTGTAGAGCAATTCTCGGAAACCTCCTCTTCAAAAGTTGACAAACGCAAAACCATTGATGAAATCCTTAATTCTTAGATTCCAAACCTCGGCACTTATACCCGCACCTTATGCTCATGCTATTGAGGTTTCTTTTTCATTCGATCAAAAGGGTTTGGAATATAAATTTGATCTTGAATACCTCGACAGGGACCAACTAACCGAGGATGAAATCTTGGAGGAAGGTTTTTCGATGGAAGATAACCTTACCCTTTCGGGCAAACTGCCCATAGTTTGGAAAGAACAATTGGAAAACCTGGTACTAAAAACCGAAAAAACATATCCACAAGAGTTGGAAGATGACCAAGAATTTTGGGATATAGAAATCGGCTCCGAAAACTATTACCCTAAGAATAGCAAACATTGGAAAGAGTTTATAGAAGAACTGCAACAAGCTGTTATTGAGCAAAATAAACTAGAAAATCCACTACAAATCACTGTAATAAGGTCCGACAATGAGACTCAAAAAGAATACAAAATCAAAGGGAATTTTGAACAAAAATCGTTAACTATAGAAAGTTGTGAAAAGCAAAGTCAATTGCCTTGGCATAAACTGAAGCCTTTGCTGAAAGACTTTTATTCGGCAGAGTTTGATTATGAAAAAGCCACCGCAAAGCTTCCTAAAAAAACAGGTTTGTTTCTGAATTTTGGCGATGACTATTGGTTTGAATTGGGAAAATCCTACCTTACTAAACCTTCGAAAATTACTTCTTGGCTCGAAAACCAAGAATAAAATCAAGCTCAGTTTTGAGGCCATCTACTTTATTTTGAATATTTTCTAGAGAAATATCTGGCAGTGGCATAGCCTTACTAATATAACTTATTGGCTTCCAAATTTCTTTTATTTCCGATGCTTTTATTTCTTGGCTTTGTACATTGGCCTTGTCAGCACTCGTCAACAAAACACCTTTTATATGAATCTGATTGTATACTCTTCTGTACTTAAACCCATGTAATTTACTAATTATCAAGTGATTTTCGCCCTCGGTTATTTGATTAAAATCCAATACTTTTTCAGCTATCAGAATACAATTTTGTAAAGGAAAATCAACGGGAGAATCAAAAGCCCTCAGGTTTTCTTGTGTAAAAAACGGCAAACTTATAGAAGGCAAATTCTCCGCGAATTGCTCAAAATTTTCTTCGTTCAAGTATTTCTCAAAAAGATTGGCATTTATATATTTTATCCCTTTCGGCTTTACTGGTAAAGAAGTATTAGACCTAACTGGCTCGAAAAGTGAAGGCTGAACATTCGAAATCTCCTTATTTGTATGCTGGAATACCGTGCGTTTTTCTATCGGAAATGGCACTTCTGCTTTTATATCAGAGCCAAAAGAAGAAGCATCGGACCTTTTATTAAACTCTCTTTCGTAGGAATAATTGATGAGCTGATCGAGGGTTATTCCAAAAACTCTTGAAATTTTATTCAAGTTTTCAGCTGGCGGCACTGCTCTATTCTCTTCATAAGCTCCAATTAATGAACGTTTTATACCCAAAACTTCGGCAAATTTCTCTTGGGTCATTCCCATTCGCTTGCGTAGTACTTTGATATTTTCGTTAACTAAAGGCATTTAAAAAGAATAATAAATCAAATATATTATTAAAAAAGCAAAAGAAAATATTTTGCTAAAATTTATATCGTTTCAATGACCAAATTGTGGTTGGTATAAATACAAATATCGGCAGCAATAGTTAGGCCTTCCCTCACCATTTCCTCGGCCGTTAAATGTGCCGCGTGCTTTTTCAATGCCAACGCCGCAGACTGTGCGTACATACTTCCTGAACCAATAGCCGCCACATTATTATCTGGCTCTAAAACATCACCAGTGCCAGATATAATCAGCATCTCTTCGGCATTGGCTACAATCATCATCGCTTCTAATCTACGTAGATAACGGTCTGTTCTCCAATCTTTGGCTAACTCTATAGCTGCACGCTTCATATTGCCCCCATAGCTGTTTATTTTCTCCTCAAATTTCTCAATTAGCGTAAAAGCATCGGCCGTGGAGCCTGCAAAACCTGCCAATATTTTACCACCAGCCAGTCTTCTGATTTTCTTTACATTAGACTTGGCCACAGTATTGCCCATGGTAGCTTGCCCATCTGCCCCCAAGGCAATTTTGCCATTGTGCAGAACACCTAGGACGGTCGTCGATTTGATTTTTTCCATTGTTTATAAAAAACAAATCCCTTCGAAATTTATACGAAGGGATTCAATTCATTTCGTTTTGTATTAAACCAAAAGTTTGTAGGGTTGCTCCAGAAGCTCTTTTAGTGTAACTAAAAATGCCGCTCCTGTTGCTCCATCTACCACCCTGTGGTCACATGTCAAAGTTACCTTCATTACGTTCGTCGCATAAAACTGTCCATTTTTCACAGCGACCGTTTCTTTTATTCCTCCTACTGAAAGAATACACGACTCATTTTTAGGATTGTTGATGATAGAAGTAAATTGCTCTATACCAAACATACCCAAATTACTTACTGTAAACGTATTGCCCTCCCAATCAGCCGGTTGAAGTTTACCTCCTTTGGCTTTACCGCCCAAATCTTTGGTAGTAGCTGCCAAAACTGAGAGTGGCAAAGTATCGGCAAAACGAATCACAGGAACTATCAAACCTTCTGGTATAGCTACCGCCATACCAATGTGTACGTGGTTATTTTTACGAATGCTATCTCCTCTCCAAGATGAGTTCACGTTTGGATGTTTTTTTAAGGCAACGCCACATGCTTTCAATACCATGTCGTTGAAAGAAATCTTCACCGGTGATGACTCGTTCATGATTCCACGTGCTTCAATCGACTTGTCCATGTTGATTTCCATAGTAAGTGAAAAATCAACAGCTGTAGATTGTGAATCCGCCAAACTTCTGGCTATGGCTTTACGCATTTGTGTAAGTCCAGTTTCCTCAAAGCTTTCCACACCCGATACGGCAGATACCGAAGTAGCATTTGATGCAGCAGCCTGAGGTTTTGCAGAAGGAACGTATCCATCCACGTCAGCTTTCACTATTCTACCGCCTTCGCCTGAACCTTTTACGTCACCAATATTGATACCTTTTTCTTTGGCCAAACTTTTCGCCAAAGGAGAAGCAAGAATTCTTCCATCCGAATTTTGGTTTTCAACGATAGGTGCTGAAACAAGTGAAGCTGCTGGAGCTGGAGTAGCGACAGACGGAGCAGTAGCTACTTTAGGGGCTTCTGGTGCTGGTGCAGAAGCAGTAGCTTTTGGAGCACTTTGAGCTTTTATTAGAGTTTCAAAATCAGCTCCTTCTTCGCCAATAACTGCAATTACAGAATTTACGAGAGCTGCTTCGCCTTCTTTTACACCTATGTATAATAATGTACCGTCCTCATAAGCTTCTATTTCCATGGTGGCTTTGTCGGTTTCTATCTCGGCCAACATATCGCCACTTTTTATAGAATCCCCCACTTTTTTCAACCATTTGTGTATTACA
>Ga0164293_10002330_pt1 | contig 16130 bp, 12 predicted proteins | sample GEODES118metaG_FD_111487 | JGI IMG/M metagenome (GOLD analysis project Ga0164293, IMG submission 111487) | Eutrophic lake water microbial communities from Lake Mendota, Wisconsin, USA - GEODES118 metaG | ecosystem: Environmental > Aquatic > Freshwater > Lake | place: USA: Lake Mendota...
ACCCATGCTGCTGTTGACAGCGGACCGCCAGTTGGGGCGCTACGGCAACACCGTGAACGTTGTCGGATAGCGAGCGCCCCGCCCTGACGGGAGACGCCTGATGAGGCAGAGGCGAACCAGGGAGAACGGCGGAGATCAGGGCTCGAGACCATTGAAAGGGGGACACGTCTTTCGCCTGTGATCCCCCGAGCTAAACAACTGGCTGAATCAGGCATCCGGCGCGGACATGGGGGCATGACGGAACACTCCCAGGCCTACCAGCGCCTCCGGCACTACATCGCTGAGCGGATGCGCACGAGTCACATCTACCAACCCCTGATTCGGATGGAACTGATTGGGAGCAGCAGTCCGGCCCCTCAGGACATCGCCCGTCGGATCCTGGGAAACGGATGGTGGGCCGCGTCCTCACCGGCAACTGCATCGCCCACTATGGCGATGGGCTCTACACGCTGATCGGAGCGGAAGAGCTGAGCGACAGCGTGTCTGGTGTCAATCAGGTTGAAAGGCGCTCAACCAGATTGTCGTCGGACAGCCGTGCCCTCGACTGCCTGGCCGAGCGCGGCGCCCATGTGCGGGACAGCGCCGAAACGGGCCGCACCCGGCTCCACGCCAAGGCCTGGCTGTTTCATCGCCGCAGTGGATCCAGCACCGCCTACATCGGCTCCTCGAATCTTTCTGGGGCTGCCCTGCACGATGGGCTGGAGTGGAACGTGCGCCTGGCGGCGCTGGAGACGCCCGCCATGCTTCACAAGTTCCAGGCCAATTTCGACGCCTACTGGGAAGAGGGCGAGTTCGAGCCCTACTCCGCATCGCCCGAAGATCAGGCCCGGCTCGGCCATCAACTCGCCATCGCCCGGGGTGAGGACACGGCCTCGGCTGCTGTTCATCGCTCACCGCAAGGAGATCCTGCAGCAGGCCTTGCACACCTTCCGCCGGGTGCTGCGCGATGGCTCCTTCGGCGAGCTGTAGGTGGATGGCGAACGGCCCCGGGAGGGGCGGCATGTGTTCGCCTCGGTGCAGTCGCTCGGGTAGGTTGCCGGGCATCAGCTTCCTGAGCAGACCCCAGTCGCGCTCAAGCCGCCCGACAAGTAGGGCATCGGCGAGCTCTTGGCTGATCATGTCGCCGCTTGCACCTAGCTGTCGTCGTACGAGGACGTGGTAGCCCAGCCAATCGTCCAGGGCTCGCCACCTGTCTCAGGATTGGCTTAGGCGCTGAACTGGCAGCCCTCGAACTCCTTGACCAGCGGTATGGCGACTCTCACGGCTGGCGGGATGCCGCCAATTGGGGCGACTCCAGCTGCTGGCTGGGAACAGACATCGAGCGACTCGGCAGGCTTGGTCTGATTGCTGGCCGTAGGGTCTGTCTGCTGATGGTCCGCCCACAGCTGCCGGAACGTGCTGCCTTCCTCCAATGCACAGGGGTCATGGGTGACCAGCCGCTCCAGAAACGCCAGCAGCCAGGCGCGGTGCTGAGCCAGCTCTGGATCGAAGTGCTCGACGTATGCCGAGGCGGGTATGGAGCCGCTCATCGGATCACCCCTCGTCGAGCAGGAACCAAGGCTGGTTGATTGCCCTCAATAGCGGTCTGCATCCCGGAGAGGTAAAATATGCGCTGACTGTCATCCACCGCTCCCGGCAGGCATTCACCCGGCGAGGAGCGTGGATCCAGTTCGGTAGCTCGCAGGCGCCAACGAAGGCGGCGGAGAAGACGATCTGGCCGGAAAGGAAGCAGTGAAAGGCGGCTGGGCTGAGCAGCCGCAAAAGCGGGTTCAACTGGCTCTTGCCACTGAGCTACCAATGGCATCCAAGAGGGGCTCTGACCCGCGGGGCCGATATTCTCGTTCCGAACCACTTCGGTAGCGCGGCCTACAATCCCTCCAGCTAACCGACATCCCGAAGGAAGTCTGCACCCAGAACTAAGGTCATGGCCACAGGGGCATGGCATTGACTATATTGAAGGCTTAAGCGTCCAGTCCTTATCCATGGGTGACGTCGAGCAACGCGAAACCGGCGCCGATGACGTCAGCGATCTCGTGGATCACCTCAAGAGCATGCTCCGCATGGAGCCAATGAACCCGCAGCAGGCAGGAGAGAAATTCATGTCTCTCCTGCCATCTCTACCGGAGGACTATAAGAGGCGCATCGAAAGGGCTGTCGTAGAACTGGAATTTCAAGAAAAAAAGATAATCACGCTTTTGCCTGCCCCGACGGTCACGTCAGGGAAACAGAATCGCTGGTATATAGGCCCACCCGAGAACGGTTCTCCAAACTGGTTCGCCTATCGCAAACACCTTCTCAACAGAGGATGGGGTGAAGAAGCCATTGAATCGATTGACAGAGCATCAACGAAGATCACGAACGAGCTTCTCTGCCCGAATGGGAACAGGGATGGGCATTTTCAGGGTCTTGTGCTTGGTTATGTGCAAAGTGGTAAAACCGCCAATATGGCTGCAACCATTGCCAAGGCTGCGGACAGCGGCTACCGAATGGTGATCGTTCTTGCAGGCATGACGAATGTTCTGAGGCAGCAGACCCAGAGCAGGCTCATGACAGATGTTCTTGCTCACAACCCGCATCTTTGGTGGGAGGGGACGACAATTGAAAAAGACTTCAAACTGGAGAAAGGAATTAAGCTGCCGGCAATCGAGAAGGGCAAGTGCTCACTGTTTGTAATCAAGAAGAATGCCGCAGTCCTCAGGCGACTCAAGAAAGCTCTCAATCAACTATCGGAGATGGAAAGGAAAGTATTGCCCACCCTGATCATTGACGATGAATGCGATCAGGCAAGCATAAATACAGCTGCATACAGAAGCTCAGTCACAAGGATCAACAGCCTCATCAGGGATCTGCGAGAAAAACTTCCCAAGGCTACTTATGTGGGATTCACGGCAACTCCATATGCAAATGTACTGATGGCAGAGAAATCTGTTGATGGCACTAGGGATCTCTATCCAAGCGAGTTCATCGTCTCTCTGGATGAGCCAGAAGCCTATTTCGGAGCTCGCCGCCTGTTTGGTGACGATTTTGATGCTGAGAACGACTCAGAATTACCTTATATCAGAAGAGTACCTGAAGAAGACAGGAGCTCTCTGCAGCCAGCTTCACGGAAGGGGCGTGATGGATTCAGTCCTGTCCTGACGGCAAGTCTGAAGGATGCGTGTGATTACTACCTTCTGGCCCTGGCGGCGAGGCAGGCAAGAGGGCAGGGTCAGGAGCACTGCTGCATGCTGATTCATACCACAATTTATGCAGGCTGTCATCGACGGCTCCGCAGAATGGTCGAACGCGAATGGCTTGCTCCGCTGCTTCAGGGACTCAGGGCTGACGATAAGCAGGTATTGGAGGATCTGAGACTGCTCTGGGAAAAGGAGTCGCAGGTATTGCCTGCTTCACGCCGTACCGGACTGAGCTGCCCCGCAACGTCGGAGAACTTTTCCGACCTTGCCCCCTATCTGTTGCCTGCAGCGGAGCGAATCTCGATGACCGTCGAGAACTCGGAAAGCGAGCTGTCGGATCGCCTGGATTTCAGTGCAGGCGAGCCGGTTCAGAGCATCGTGATCGGCGGCAACGTGCTCGCGAGGGGACTGACGATCGAAGGACTCGTGTGCAGCTATTTCATTCGCAGCAGCACTCAATACGACACCCTCATGCAGATGGGGCGATGGTTCGGATACCGAAGGGGTTTCGAAGATCTTCCCCGTATCTGGATGACCCGGGAGCTTGAGAATGCTTTTCGAGATCTTGTCAATGTCGAGGAGATGATCCGATCCGAAATTCTTGAGATCGGTCGAAAAGGGTGGACGCCATCCGATATGGCTGTACGTGTACCGCAGATCGCCGGTCTCAGCATCACAGCCAGGAACAAGCTCGTGATGGATAACCTTGAGCAGTGCGATGTGAGTTACTACGGGACGCATGAACAGACGATAAGTTTTCCGGTGGATAGCGAATTTCATGTCTCGAACTGGGATGCAGGCAATGCACTGATTGCTGATCTGATGCAGAGCAGTGTTATCAGCCACGGAAGCCAGGGAAGTTCGTATCTGTTTCGTGAAGTCGGCTATAGGGCGGTGCTTCGTTTCCTCCGCTCCTACCGAATCGGCAAAGACTCGATGGCCGGTGTCACTGAGTTTGTAGAAAGAGAAGTGGATAATGGCGAAGAATGCATGGAGGTCTGGAATGTTGGAATCATCGGCTCCCGCAATGGCAGGAGTTTCACCATCGGCGGCCTTCATGACCTGAAGATGGTGACCCGCAACAAGATCAACCCTCGATACCAGACAAGGACCGGTCAGTCCATGGATCAGGAACTTCAGAGTCTGATCTACATCAAGGCGCTGATGGGCGTTCGGGACATCCTCGTCGATGTCGAATCAGAACGCTACAGGACATGGATGAAGGAGCTTGTCAATCCCGACTTTGATACCAAGGTGGACTCATGGCGATCTGTCAAGAGGTATCGCGAACACACGTTCGGTGGGAGGCCTCTGCTTCTCCTGTACCCCATTGACAGAATGTCAGAACCCAAAAAATGGACAATCGAAAAACCTGTCGAGGAATGGCCACGCCTTCCGCTTCTCTATGGCCTGCGGCACCCTGATGACTTGCCTGTCAACGTCCTCGGCATGGGTATCGTGTTTCCCCAAGCTACTATGTCAACCGCAAGTCACTTCGTCCGTGTTCGCCTCAACAGAGAGATCGAAGGAGAGGTCTTTGCTGATTCAGACATTGAGATCTTCGAGCAATCTGAGGACTCAGGTACATGATTGATGACATTCAGTTGATCTGGGGACAGATCGAGCAGCATCGCACCGATCGGCAATCCATCTCTGCACGCCCCTTGCCTGTCAGCGGAATGAACTCCGCTGATGTCCTTCTCTGTATCACAGAAGCCGGCAATCCGGGCGTATTACTCCGTAACCCCGGTAGCACAGCACCCCTTCCGAAGCCTGGTTGCGGCAGACTTGTGGTGAGGCGCGAGCAGTTGATGCGTGAGGGCTCGCAGCCTGAGGACTATATCCGCATCGAATGTCTTGATCCCGCTCTGCGTCAGCCCTTTGCTGTTCTTGCCAGCCAGGTCGTGAACCATCTTGCTGCCGGGGCCACGGCATCCGGGGCCTGCATGGATGCGGTGCTTGAGTTCCGGCGACTGCTGTCCAGGCATGGTGGTGTTCTGCCATCGGAGGAAGAGATTCTCGGGCTTGCCGGTGAACTGCTTCTGATCCGCGCCCTCGTGACGGCAGCTCCGCATCTCTGGCGTGGATGGAACGGGCCACTAGGTGCTTCGAGGGACTATTCCTGGGGTACGACTGATATAGAAGCCAAGGCCTCAAGGCTGTCCGGCGATTCAAGACTCACTGTCAACGGGCTGGATCAGCTGGAGCCGGAGCAGGGAAGGAATCTTTTCATCCATCATTCTGTTCTCAGTGACAACCCAATCGGCACAATCATCATTCCTCAGATGGCAGAGGAGATTCGCGCGAGGATCAGTGATCCGGATGTATTTGATGAACGGTTGGCAAGCGCAGGCTACCTTCCCGAGCAGCAGGATCTGTGGCTTGAACATCGGTTCACACTGCATGAAACCACTATCTACAGGGTGACTGATGTCTTTCCAAGGATCCGTAGAAGTGACTTTCCTGAAGGCACCCTGCCACCAGGTGTATCCAGACTTCGTTACGATATACAGCTCGCGAACTGCTCGGGGTTCCGTCTGTCCGCCGGCGAGACGCAGGAGCTGATCAGCACCATTGCAACATCCACGGGTGAATCATGAGCACAATCAGTCTCCACAGTGAGCCTTTCAGCCGCGATGGCAATCTGGCTGCCGAAGGGGCCCAGCGTCTTCTCGGGCAACCCGCTCTCTCCCCTCTTGAGCTTGTGATCAGGGAGACGATCCAGAACAGCTGGGATGCCTCTCTTGAAACGCAAGGTACGCCTGTTTATTCCATCAGGATCCGACGACTCGATCCGATGCAGATGGATGCCATGCGGTCGTTCTTCATTCAGCTTCCCCCTCAGGAGGCGGCTGAGCCAATTGCTGCGCAGATCGGGCGATTCCTGAGTTCTGATGGCATGGTGATGGAGATCTGTGATCAGCGCACCCAGGGTTTGGATGGACCCACCTCCGCCTCCAGATCTCTGCGTGAGGGAGAATCTGCCAACTTCGTCAACTTCGTCCGCAACATCGGCAGCGCACGGGATATCGCACTTGGTGGCGGTACCTATGGTTTCGGCAAGTCATCTCTGTTCAAGATGAGTCGCTGCAAGACGATCCTCATCCATACGTATACCAAGGAGAGTGGGGTCTCTGAACAGCGGCTGATCGGCATGGCCATGGGTTCAGCCTTCGATCACAACGGCCGTCGCTACACCGGTCGCCACTGGTGGGGGGCTCTGCATGGGGAGGAAGGTGGTTCGGTAGATCCCCTTGTTCATGAGGAAGCGCAGGATCTTGCCGGCAGGCTTGGTTTTCTGCAACGGGCCACCGATGACCAGCGGGGTACTTCACTCATGATCCTTGACCCTATCCTGGATGATCTCGAGCAAGGCGGCAGTTCTGAGGGAATCTCGGCAGGTGGCGTAATCAACCGGTTGAAGGCACGAATTCAGGACACGATCCTTTGGCACTGTTGGCCAAAGTTCACATGCCGGAAAGATGGTTCTTTGCCGATGGAATGCCATCTCTCGATTCTCGGAGATGTCTTTCAGCTCCCGGATCCTGCGACGATCCAGCCGCTCTGGTTGCTGACGCAGGCTCTTGCAAAGGCGCGTGAGCGTGAGGACATGATTTTCTGCCTGAGTCCAAAGAAGCTTGTCGGCTTCTTCGGAGACTGCACGGCATCAACTGATCTGCCAGCAGATGATCGTTTCCGGATCCATCTTGGAGAAGACGCGCTGATCCCCAGCCGCCTGCATCATGTCGCTCTGCTCAGGCCCGCGGAACTGGTGGTCCGCTACGAGGAGGGCACCATCAATGAAGCGGAACGCCTCCAGTGGGGAGGGGTCTTCATCACCGACATCGGAGAGAACGCTGAGGTGGAGAAGGCCTTTGCGATGTCGGAGCCTCCCGCTCACGACGACTGGCAGCCGAAGTCCGCGCAGGCCCTGACCCCCCACCAGCGGTCCTACGTCAATGTCGCTCTCAAGAGGATCCGCGAACGCATCAGGCAGCTCTCCGGTGCTGATCTGATCCGGAAAGCCGCCGTCGCCACCGAGGCTCAGAAGTCTCTTGCCTCCCTCGCTGGCGAGATCGGCCGTTCCCTGATCGGAGGTGGACCCGGTGGTGCGGACGGTCGATCCCGCAGCGGATCCGGAGGTGGTAAGGGAGCACGGCGTCGTCCATTGCGGCTCTCGCCGCCGGCCTCGATTGGGACCACGCTGCGCAATGGGATTCCGGTCGCCACCTTCAGACTGCGGGTCACCGGTGAATCAGACGTGGCGCCATCCGTTGTCTTCACACCATGGGTTCAGATGGATGAGGGTGGCAAGGAGGAAGTGGCTCCCAACGGAGTCTCACCTCGGGTGATCGGAGTGGATATCGATGCACAGTCCATTCTTATGAGCGGGGACGGGGCCCCCGTGGTGATTCCAGCGGGTGCCCGCTCGCTCGATGTCCACGTCAGTGTCCCTGATTATGTGGCCGTGGGACTCACGGCTGAGATCCTCAGCGGAGAAGATTCATGAGCCGGATCGCCTATCCCTATCCGACCCTTTTCCCTCATGTGCCTGCCGAGGCTGTCTGGGAAGCCAGGATTGATGATCGCGTACGCCTGTTCAGTGACGGTTCCGGCAGCTGGGACTATGACTCTGTTCTGAGCGTTGAGTGCCGGTTTCCATGGACGGCGCCGCTTCTTTTCCAGGAAGCCGGCCTCCAGGAGCTTCTGCCGGGTGCACGGCTTGCGGTCGTGCTCGCCACGGGATCCTCGGAAGGGACGGGAAGGCGGTTCATTGCCGCCGACATTGCGGTTTCCGATCTTGACACCGCGGCTGAGGAGACTTCTCAGCATGCATCAGCGATCCGCTTTTCCGTTGACTCAGCCGGCCTCTGCCAGCGTCTCAGGGCGACTCTGTTCATCCATACCTCCGGTGGCGAGGTCGGAGGGATGCGAATTCTGCAGGGAAGTGTGCTGTACAGGGAAGAGGCGACACTGCAGCTCGAGGGAGAACTGGCCAGCTTCCCGATCCGTACCCTTGATTTCGGAGTCAGTGGCCTCGGTGATGGCCTCTGGCTTGTCGACTGCTCAGCAGACAGCCCGGGTGATCCCCTGCTTTCCTGTGTGACGCTTCTGCTCAACAGCGAAAGACAGTCCTTCATCGACCAGCTGCAGAATGAACCGGTCGAGACCGGGACATTGCGCTGGGCTCTCCGCTCCGACGTCATGGCCAGCGTGCTGAGCAGCCTGCTTCAGAACGAGGATCTGGACTTTGACCCGTCGTCTCCATGGCCAGATGGTTCTCTCGGAGCGGTTGCCGCCGGATGGCTGCGCAGCATGGGGATTGAAGGGAACACCGCCATCCGACGGACCTCCGATGAAATCAGGCGGGAGCCCGGCAGATTCCGTCAGAGATGCCAGGCGGTATGCGCACCGGTGGAGGTGACCACATGACATTGCTCATCCCCCAGCTGCCCGCCGCAGCGGCCATGCCTCTTCTGAGGGAGATCGCATCTGGAGGTGCGTTTCAATCAGAGAGCGTCGAGCGGCTCCACCATCCTCAGGCGTACACAATGCCCACGGGTGGCTCGCCGCTTCAGGGCAGCCTGCTGACCGGGCTGCGGGATGCGATTCTGGCTGCGGCCGGGGAGCACGGTTTCCCTGATGCGAGACCCTCCGGTTTTCTGGCTTTTGAATTGAAGGTCGCCGAGATCCTGGCAGGATGGGCCCCTTTCTGGATAGACGGACAACCATCCGGCGAGGCTCTGCGCAATGACTGCTGGACGTTCCTCACCGTCATTGTTCTGCCTGATGTGGCGGTGTGGCGCTGGCCGCCGAAGGAGGAGTCGGCGGACGCCAAGGCTTGGAAGGGACGCATGCTGGGAGGCTCGCGCAACACCTTTCAGCGGATTTACCGCAGAGTGATGTGCCTGGACAGAGGTGCTGACCACCCGGACCGCTGGGTGCTGATCAGGGACCTGCAGGAGGATGACTTCAGCGCCATCCTCGAGAGACCTGGTCTGAGCAGCAACCGCGACATCGCCATCTGTCTGGCTGAGGAATATCTGGCTATGAAGCAGCGGCTGAGTAATCAGAGTGCTGACATCCGAACTGCTGTCTACAGGCAGGCAACGAAGGCGATCAGGGCCTATGGAGTTGTGCAACCCCTTGACCTGCTCGCATCCGAAACCCGCCGTCAGATCGTTCATGCCGCATTCGTGCGCCACGAGGAGGAGATCATGGCGTTGAAGGCCGGATTCGTTCCTGGCTCGGAGGAAACAGCACGTCCTCAGGATCCTTCCATGACAGTAGAGCCAACCGGATCATCCACCGATGCCGACCGGTCAGATCAGGAAGGCAGAGCTTCCAGACCAGGCTTCCTCAGGCGATTGCTGCAGGGTGGCTGAAAATCCGGGCAGTCCTGACATCACCCTCCAGCGCAGCCGAAACATGGCCGCCATTCGTGGCCGCGACACAACACCTGAGCGCAGGGTCCGCAGGCTTCTGCATCAGCTGGGATACCGCTTCCGGCTGCACCGGAGGGACCTTCCGGGTTCACCGGATATCGTGCTGCCGAAGCATCACACCGTGGTGTTCGTGCACGGATGCTTCTGGCATCGACACCGAGGGTGTCGATACAGCACGTCACCACGGACACGAGCAGCCTTCTGGGAGTCGAAGTTCCGACAGAACGTGGATAGGGATACCAGGCAGATCTCCGAGCTGCGAGCCGCCGGATGGTTGGTCGTGGTGGTCTGGGAGTGCGAACTCAGGCACATCGAGGACCTGACCGCCCGACTGCGGACGATCGGCAGAGGCGCGAACCGGCCTGAAGAGGCGGGCCAGTGATCAGACTCCGGTGCCGGCGGCGTGTACGCAATGCCCTGACAGGTACAGGGGACAGGCATCATCCTCAGGACCTGGCCCACCTTCGCAGGATGGTTCGGGGCGGCACCAGCGGTCGGCGATTGCCACCGCCGACCTGTAGATCCGTCCGTCCGAGTCCCCACCCAGCATCAGTCCGAGATGCAACTCCCTCTGCTGACGCGATTTTTCGAACTCCGCCTCCCGGGTTCCTGAAACCCTGGCAACGAGTCGACCAAGAGACGTGCTGCAGCTCCGGTCCGCCGTTATCCCGACCATGGCGAGGCACTGGCGAATGCGGTCCCTGCCGATTCCCTCTATCTCGTCGTTGCGTACCCATTCCCTCCAGGGAAGGCCTTCGGTGAGCTGGATCGCCACCTTCTGCAGCAGCGCCTCGACATTCTCAAGATGAAGGCTCCTGAAGGTTCTGCGTCGATTCGGCTCCGGATCCGTCAGGAACGACCGGTGATCAGGCCAGCGCGACAGGAGCCTCTGCCAGTAGTCAGCCTGTCTGGCTGCGGGAAGTCGTGCCACCAGGAACTCGCCGAGAAAGGCACGCCATGCCCGGAGCTCTTCGGCAATCTCCTTGCCATCCTCACGTTGACGGGCCCAGGGCAGAAGAGAGCTGCCGCCGTCTTCGCGGTACCAGCGCAGCAGCTCCTGCCGGACCAGGTCAGGTTGTATCCAGTCACTGTGCGTATCCCGCTCACGCACAGCCTCGATCAGAGCTGAGCCGAGGGCAGCGGCAACAAGTGGAGCCACGGCCTCACCGACCTGATGAAAACGGTTAGAGGGCGTGCCGTGGAAGCGGAACCCATCAGGGAAGGACTGGACTCTTGCCGCCTCCCGAATGGACAGCGTGCGGTTCTGCCGGGGATGGATGTACCAATAGCCATCCTTGGACATATGAGCCGTAATGGTCAGACATGGCTCGCCGGATTTGAGGATGTTGTACTTGTTGCTAAAGCTGTGTTCCTTTTCATTGTTTCTGAAGGACATGGCATTTCTGCCCGGTGAGCGGCGGGTCACTGAGTAGCGGCGCTGCTCTTCATCCAGTTGGTGATACCGCAGGCCTGTTTCCCGCATCAGCTCAAAAGTCTCCAGGTCATCGCCTCTTACCCTGCGGGTGATGTGGTCATGCAGATCATCTTGATCGACGGGCAGCCATTCACGCATCAGCTGCTGATAGCTGTTGCTGGGGCCTTTGTACCGGCGATCGTGACGCCAGTTCTCCCACCAGTCACCCACCAGCTCAGGCATGTCGGAGATGGCATCCTCAAGGGTGACCGCCTCTCTGGTTGTGAGGCACACAGGATCAGGCCAACGGAGGGCAGAGGCGTAACCGATGCGGGTTCCTGCGATGAACAACCGGGGGCGCAACTGCGGCACTCCGTATTCCCACGCATGGACGATACGGGCATGCACGCGGTAGCAGGATTCCTCAGCCCGGCTGACAACATTTCGGAAGACCTCCTGATCACCGGTCAGGGCGATGTCAGGCACATTCTCCATCAGGAAAGCGCGGGGTCTGACGTCTTCAACGACGGTCATGAAGGATTCCCATAGTTCCCTGCGTCCTTCATTGAGCCGCCGATGTTGATCAGCGACATCGACGCTGTGCTTTCGCCAGCGGATGTTTCGGGAGAAGGGCTGACAGGGTGGACCACCGGCGATCAGGGCAATCTCCCCGCAAGCATTGAGGCTTCTTGAGATCTCCGAGAGCACCTGCGGATCGCTCAGATCAGCACGCAACGAACAGCCAGGGAAATGGTGGCGATGTGTTGCGATCGAATCCGGGCGCAGATCGCACGCCAGCACCACATCGAAGCCGGCACGGTGCAATCCAAGGCTCAGCCCGCCGGCACCGCAGAACAGATCCACTGCAAGGGCCGACGAGGAGGGAAGGGTGCGCACATAGGTGGGCAGTCCATCGAGATCACAGGAATTGGGATGGGGGTCCAGAACCTGCTCAGGGCCTCGGAGCGCCTTGAGGCGATGAGGGTCCTGCTGCAACTGTGTGGCGTTCATAGGTCTGCTCCGGATTCCGATGTCTCTCTGACCAGATCCGTGATCTCGTCCTCCTCAAGCAGGTCGAGACAGAACGATCCTCCCAGGGCGTTGAGGCGACGGACCCCGGTGCGGACCCTCTGATCGGGAAGGTCGGCCAGCTCGCGGGTGAGCACCCTGTTGACCGAGGGAAGGAGTCCATACTCCCGGTCGCTCAGGCCAAGGTGAAGCTCCTGGCTGGAGAACAGACGGCGGACCATATCGTAATCATCCCCTCCCGGGCCGACCAGTCTCTGAGCCGCGAAGAAAAGGCGGGCGAAGGTGTTGCGGCCGTGCCCGTTGATCGAGGCCGTGCCGAGGAACCGGACAACTGGAACGGGCCTGCGGCCGTTGCCGACAATGAAGCCATCCTCAGGATCCACCGGCACGGATCCGCGCCAGCGAAGCCAGACGATCTCAGGGAAACGGACTACGGTGAACCAGTGCCACAGCCTCATGTCTGTGGTGACGCTGTCAGGGAGATTCCTGAGGCAGCGGTGCAGGGGCTCTACCAGCAGGGCGTCCATCGCCGATTCCTTCACCCCCTGTTCCTTCAGTGCAGTGACTGCTGCCTCGAACGGCTCCAGATCAACGGATTCCGCGACAGGGACAACCTGGACCTCATCGGGTGAGCGCAGGGCTTCGACAATCTTCCGATCGTCGAGCGGGGCCGCCAGTCGACTCAGAACTGTTTTCATGCTGCACCCACCTCGTCGATTCCTGCCCCGCTGGTGGTGGTGTCGTCAGAAACCACCTGCTGCGCCTCCGCCATTGCCTCCGCCATCTGGACCAGTCGCGTTTCCTCCTGGATCAGTGCAGGCATCCGCAGCAACAGGCGTGAGATGCCGCCCGGGGTCCGCAGTTCTCCGATGAGCAGCGTCAGTGCGTCGTGTGCAGGCAGGTTGGAGCCAGTGAGCCCGGGCGCAAAGAGCCCCAGCAGGCGACGTTGCCATCCGCTCAGTGCGGCGATTGTGTCCTCGGCACCGGAACCGGCCTCCTGATCGACGAGACGTTGCAGCTCCACAAGGGCCCCTGAGACCAGCAGCGACCAGACCGCCGAGCAGATCGAGGAAAAGAGCGCATCCCGGTATAGAGCAGCTCCGGTGCGTTTTCTGGACCGATTCATCAGAAGCCGGCGCAAAGGTGTCGCCACTCCGGAATTGAGTTCGAGAAGAGGAGGCTCTCCGGGCTCCAGTCGCCAGAGCTGTTTTGAGGATTCCGCCGGGAAGTCGGACCAGCGCAGTTGGAACAACGGCTCGCGTCCCGCTGACCGGCCCGTGAAGCGCAGGGTATGCACTCTGCTTCTGCCGATGATCTGCCCACGTCGATCAGCCAGCCCATCGGAAGCCCTCGCAAGTGATGTTGTACGCACAAGCAGGGCTTCGGCTCTGACTTCCTCGCCATCGAGCATGGAGGTCCAGCCGGTCTCGGCGAACCAGAGACCAAGTCCGTCGCTCTCAAGTGGCACGATCGATCTTCTGCAGGTGGAGCGACTGATCAGCCGGCAGATGAACGCAGCCGGTGGATCCCTCTGCTCATCCGCCGGGAAGGCGTCCTCCCATCCCCATGGAGGGGTCAGCAGAATCTCAAGGCGGATCTCGCTCTGATCGCCCCTGAATCGGAAGGTGACGGCGTTGCTCACCTCCTGGATCACCTCCTCGCCGACGTTCTCAGGGGCGGTGACGCGGAACGCTCCATCGAGATCGACTATCTTCCATGGCAGGAATTCCATGCGTCAGCCTCCCTGCCGGAACCCGGTCATGGCCGGATCCACCCCTTGGGGTGGCCTGACCAGGCAGCGGAAGTGGATGCTGCTGAAGCCACTGTCTGCTGAGAACACCACCCGACGGTTATCAGATTCATCCATGTTGAGATCATGCGTAGCTCCGATCAGTTCGATGGAGCTGATCCGCCACGGTTCACCCTGACCGGAATCAGCGATGCTGCGGAAGCTGAGGCCCGACGATGCCGCACCGATACTTCTGCCATGTCGGATGACATCGCCCTGAAGGGCCCAGCCCCCTCGTGTCTCATCAAACCAGGAACTATCCCTGTCGAGGCGTATCTCCAGTCTGGGACGCAGGCCGCGCTCACCGGCAGGCCGAAGGTCTGCGGTTCCTGCACCGAGCGAAAGCATCCTCAGAAGCAGTTCCGGCCCAGCATCAGGAGCGGGTTCATCAGATGTGAGCAGACCCTGTACGACCAGCTGTCGCAGCTCAGTGCGCAGCCCCCGCAGACGACCTGCAGAACCGCGCCAGTCGTAGCTCTCCCGAAGGCGCCGGGTCGTCGGTATCCAGTCGTCATGTGTGACAGGCTCGGCGGCCCTGAAATATTCCTCGACATCTGCATGCATACCCGCCTGCAGCTCGGTGGCATCAGATGGAGGCACCTGCAGGATCGCATTGCCGACAAGCGCGACCGCACAATAGGCACCACCGTCCTGAAGACGGTTCCCATCCACATAGTCCACGACCATGCCGGCACCGCGGACCAGCGCGATGGTCGAGCGGCAGGGCAGGCATGCCTCGGACGGGGAGACGCGGGTCACACCGACTCTGATCACAGATTCAATGGCTCCATGCAGGAGATCTGGGCGATCATCCGGCCGGATCCTCCTCGGGACCGGAAAGTCGCTGATGTCCATGGCTGCGGTGTCACCGGGGGCGACAGCCGCTGGACCGCCGGTACTCGTTCTGGCAGCAGCCACGAAGGGTGACCAGTGCCCATCCACCTCGGCGACGCTGAGGTGTTTCACGATTCGGGAACTGGCATCTAACACTCGTGCCTGTACTTCCAGCCTCCCCCAGCTGATTGCAGGCCAGAACCACCTGGATGCAGCTCGCGTGAGGTCCTGACACAGCTCCTCGGGATCGCGGATCTCAAGCGCCGAGGTCTCCTCCCGGTCGGGTTCATGGAAGGCGGGAATGAGCAGCGTCGTGCCGGGTCCCGTAAGCCCATCGCGGGAAAGCAGCAGGTCGGACGCTTCCGTAGGCCTGCGCCACTCTGAGAGAGCGACCGGAACTCCGTCCCGGGAGGAGGGGACTCCTAGGTAGGCGCCGTCCAGCCAGGTCTGCCCATCCATCTCATGGGCAGGAATCTCGCTGCGACCGAACAGGCGAAGCCCTTCCTGCTCACGGCCACTCACGCTGGAGGAGAAGAGGACGGTCAAAAGGCGGGAGTGCATCCAGCTGACAGCCTTGCCGAGACCGAAGCTCCCCCCCCGGCCTGTGTCGTCGGCAGTGGTGAAGTTCTGTATACATAGACGCCGGAAGTTCCCGCTTTCATCCCAGTCATCTCCTCCGAGACCCTCGGTCCCTGTATCGCTGATGCGCAGGCACACAACGGTCGGCGCCTCCATGGCCTCAATACCGGCCCGGATGGTCAGTGCAGCCCCCCCTGTGCCATGGATGGAGCTCATGTGCGCCTGCAGCCCGTCCCAGTCCATCGCCTTCAACAGGCGAAGCCGTTCATCCCCGGAGACCAGAAGAATGTCAAAGAAGACTCGGGCGCAGCCTCGACCCGTCCTCCGGTCGAGACTGTTCTGGCAGATCTCGCGTACAAGGGTCTCGAGCAGGGGCCTCCGCCGTTGCCCGCCTCCGCCTTCGAACAGCTCAGACGCGGTGCTGCCGCCGCTGGAGCGGCCCTGCCCCAGCGCAGGCGTGCAGACCCATCTAAGTGGTGTGGTCATTGCGTCCCTAGGCTCTGCAGACACTAGATGCAGGTCCCAGCGTAGGCGGTGGCATGGATGACAGTAGCTCGTGCGCCCCTCGGATTCGTCTGCCTAGGCGCAGGGATGCGATCCCTCCAGCCATACTTCATCGAGAGCCCAGGCATAGAGAATCTCCTCCAGTTCCTCAAGGCTTCCTCTGTGGATAAGGTTGGCAATCTGCAGGTGGAAGGACCCATCTGGCCCTCGAGTGATGTGCAGTACCTCATCCGTGTCACAGAAAGAGGGTGTCACCATTTCATTATTCCAGTAGCTGAAGATCAGCTCTATGGGACTCTCGCGGAATTCCCATGTCAGCCTGAGAGTAGCCCGGAACTCCTCGATTGATGGGACTGCCA
>Ga0164293_10002334_pt1 | contig 16118 bp, 15 predicted proteins | sample GEODES118metaG_FD_111487 | JGI IMG/M metagenome (GOLD analysis project Ga0164293, IMG submission 111487) | Eutrophic lake water microbial communities from Lake Mendota, Wisconsin, USA - GEODES118 metaG | ecosystem: Environmental > Aquatic > Freshwater > Lake | place: USA: Lake Mendota...
CCAGACTGTCAACAGAGTGCTTATAGAAACAGTATGGACGCAAAGCAAAAGACATGATCAAAAGGAATCTAAAACGAAAGGAATACACTGATATAAGGAGTCAAGGACAAGTGCAGAAGGAGGAAAACAAAGTATCGTCGGCTCACGAAAATCAATGCCAAAAATCTCATCTTAACTGCGCAAGTCGACAGAAAATATGGCCGAATTGACGTACACCTTGAACCATACCAAGATGATGATGGTAGTAACTTCTAGAATTATTGCCCAATCTCGCCAAGTCTTGATCGGGCATGGAAGCTAGTTGATCCGCAGCATTTGCCAATGCCTCAGGATTCTCGGATTCGGCAACGATACCGCCCCCAGAAAGACGAACTAAATCAGCTGAGTCCCCATCCACAGCCATGAGCAAAGGCTTACCAGCTGACATATAAGCTTGAGTTTTAGAGGGTATAGTAATTTCAAACAGTGGATCCTTGCGAAGGTGCACAAGTAGGGCATCTGCCTCATAGAGGTATGAACCGACTTCGGCCATAGGCACAGCAGGCAGGAAGATCACATTATTCAGATTTTTCTTGACCGCTTCCGCCTTAAGCGCATCAACCTCTACACCACTACCGAGCATTACCCAACATACGCGACTACCTCGTGATTGCAATAGCGAAGCAGAAGTCAAAACCGTGTTTAGGCCCTGAGCTTTACCCATATTGCCGGCAAACAAAATCCGAAAATGACTATGCGCCAAAGGATAATCAGCTGGCAATGGACCTGCCGTCTGTGCTAGGGAAGCCTCGTCGGCCCAATTGTAAATAACGCTGAGCTTAGATTCAGGTACACCACGTTCGACGAGTAGACGCCTGAACCCTGGGGACAACACAACGATGTGGTCTACGCGGCGGTAGACCCAACGGCAAACACAACTGACCAATCGCAACGCCATGACACTGTTCAGCATGCCAGTGGCCCGAAGAGTGTCTGGCCACATGTCCTGGATGTCATAAACAACAGGTATCCGACGGAAAAACTTGATCAATACGGATGCTATGCCAACCGTAAGGGGCGGGTGGTAGGCATAAACTACGGAAGGAAGACGGGCAGCAAGCACTCCATAAAGACAAGCTGAGACTGCAAAGCTAACGTAATTGAAAACTCGCCCAATTACTGATTGGCCATGGCTTGGAAAAAGAGGAACCCTAGTAATCTGAACTCCATCAATAACTTCACGCTGAAGCAACTTTATTCTGAAGCCAGGGTAAACAGCACCGCCCGGATAATTGGGAAAACCAGTCAGAACCTCAACTTCAAACCCTTGGCGTACTAACTCACGTGCAAAAACAAGACCCTTAAAGGTTGGCTCTGGGTCAAACCACTGAGTCAACAACAAGATGCGAAGCTTTGTCATGGACAAGGAGTGCATGAACTAGTACTTTTTCCAGACAACACGGTTAACGTAGTCAGTATAACTATGAATAATGCGCAATACTTTAGCGCTTACGTTTGGCATGCTGTAGTCGGTCACTGTATGCATGCCGTGAGGGTTGCTGCGATCGCTACTTCGGGGCTGGCTAGCCAAAATAGCTAATCCCTGCCGAATGCGATCAATCTCCAAGCCAACCATCATAACCGCAGCTTCCTCCATACCCTCGGGGCGCTCATGAGCCTCACGCAAATTCAGCGCCGGAAAGTTGAGGATACTTGCTTCTTCAGTGATAGTGCCACTGTCGGAAAGAACAGCTTTGGCATGCAGTTGCAGATGGTTGTAATCATGAAAGCCAAGAGGCTTCAGCAGTCTCACCTGTGGGTGAAACTTGGAACCTTCACAATCAATGCGATTCTGAGTGCGCGGGTGTGTGCTCACAATCACGGGAATATCGTGCTCATCGGCCAAAGTATTCAGAAGAGCAACAAGCTTTGCGAAGTTTCGATCTGATTGGATATTTTCTTCACGATGAGCACTCACCACAAAATAAGCTTCAGGATCAAGCTCAAGCAGCTGGAGCACATTAGAAGCATCGATTTGGGTCCGATAGTGCGACAAGACCTCCAACATGGGGCTGCCAGTTTTTATGACCTGATCAGGAGGCAATCCCTCTCGGAGAAGATAGTCGCGAGCAATCGAACTGTAGGTAAGATTTATATCGGAAGTGTGGTCAACAATGCGGCGATTGATCTCCTCAGGAACGCGCATGTCAAAACAGCGGTTACCAGCTTCCATGTGGAAGATTGGGACTTTACGACGCTTCGCTGGGATCACCGAAAGGCAGCTATTAGTATCGCCCAGCACTAGCATGGCCTCAGGCTGTTCATTAGCAAGCACTGCGTCAACCGCCGTTATCAGGTTTCCAATGGTATGAGCCGGACTAGTGCTGCTCTCAGCACTATTCAGAAAGTAGTCAGGTTTACGAACACCAAGATCATCAAAAAAGATCTGGTTAAGTTCGAAGTCGTAGTTCTGGCCAGTATGGACAAGCACATGCTCGCAGTACTCATCCAAGACAGCCAACACGCGGGAAAGCCGGATGATTTCGGGCCGAGTTCCGACTACAGACAAGACTTTAAGTTTGCTCATGGCAATCCTATGATTACAAGGAACATGTAAATGTATCTGGACGCTGCCGGTCAAAGACCTCATTCGCCCAAAGCATCACAACCATTTCTTCAGTGCCAATGTTGGTAATGTCATGGGTCCAGCCGGGTACGGTCTCCACGATCTCCGCATTATCCCCGCTGGTATCAATTTGATGCGTCTCACCACTTTGAACATGGCGGAACCTAAATCTAGCTTTACCTGTGATAACTAAAAACTTTTCTGTCTTGGTGTGATGGTAGTGACCTCCACGCGTAATGCCAGGGTGAGCAGTGAAGAAAGAGAACTGGCCGCAATCAGGCGTCTTGAGCATCTCAACGAACACACCGCGAGTATCACCGTGCATCTTGGCTGCATAGGAAAAAGACCGGACAGGCAAAAAACTCACGAAGGTCGAATAAAGAGCCCGTAAGAATCCAGTGCCAACACGCTCTATCGTCAACGAATCGCGGCTTGCAACAAAAGACTCAAGCAGGCCGGCAATCTCACCTACCGTAGTTGTGTAGAGCGGAGCAACGGTGGCAAAGCCAAGCGGGTCCAATACTGGGTTAGCACCATCCATAAGCTTGATAAAGCTTTCAATCACATCATCGACATACACCAGAACCATAGACGCAGAAGGGTCGTTAATATGTATAGGAATGCCACGTGCAAGGTTGTGGCAGAAGGTTGCCACTACAGAATTATAATTTGGTCTAGACCATTTGCCAAAAACATTGGGGAGACGAAAGATAAAGGCAGGTGAATCATTACGTTGAGAAAAATCATGCAACAAGACTTCGGCGGCAAGCTTGCTGGCTCCATATGGATTGCTTAAAACTGCTTGACTGGAAGAGGCATAGAGGATTGGAATCTTACGCCCTGAAATCCTCATCTCATCCTCAACTGCAGCTATGAGTGATGAGGTGAAATCGGTGTTACCTATGAAAAAATCCTTTTGGTCCTGCGGCCGGTTAACTCCAGCCAGATGGAAAACAAAGTCGACACCATGCATATGGTCGCGAAGTTCGTCTAGGCTATTAGATCTTGTGAATGAAACTACATCGAGACCCTTGCGATCATAAAGGAACTGAAAGAGATTCCTACCAAGAAAGCCATTAGCGCCACTTATCAGGACTTTCACAGCTTCAGCCCTCTTCAACAGAGACTATATCTCCAGATGCAATCCTCTGCATTGCGACTAACTTGAGCAAGAGATTCTTCATGCCCTCCAAGTCGAGTCGTTGTGTGTTGTGCGAGTTATAGTCATCGCCATGAGCGGAGTGAGTAAGCTTTTTGTCACCTTCATCAACGAATTTGGCATAATTTAAATCTCTTGTATCGGGTGGTATGCGGTAATAATTGCCCATGTCCTCGGCGCAAGACATTTCCTCCCGGCTTAGCAGTGCCTCATAAAGCTTCTCTCCATGCCTTGTACCTATGGTGTGGATTGGGTGGCCGGGCTTGCCGATTAGTTCAGACAGGGCTTTAGCCAAGGTCTCTATAGTGGCAGCAGGAGCTTTTTGCACAAAGATGTCACCATTTTTACCATGCTCAAAGGCATATAAAACTAAATCAACTGCATCGTCGAGTGTCATCATGAAGCGAGTCATTGACGGATCTGTAACGGTTAGCGGCCTGCCTGCAAAGATTTGATCAACAAACAAGGGGATCACAGATCCGCGCGACGCCATAACATTACCATATCGAGTCGCGCAAATAACTGTGTCCTGACTATTGCGAGATTTGGCGACAACCACCTTTTCCATCATCGCCTTGGAAATTCCCATCGCATTGATTGGGTAAACCGCCTTGTCTGTACTAAGACAAACTAGCCTCTTTACTCCGCAGGCAATTGACGCTTCGAGTACATTCTCGGTGCCTAGGACATTCGTCTTAACAGCTTCTAAAGGATGAAATTCACATGAAGGGACTTGCTTCAATGCCGCAGCGTGGTAAACATAATCGACTCCACGAAGGGCAGGGAGCAAAGAGAGATAGTCACGAACGTCGCCTATATAGAATTTCAAGGAAGCACTATTGTACTTTTTGCGCATATCATCCTGTTTCTTTTCATCTCGACTAAAGATGCGAATTTCGCCAATGTCAGTATCAAGGAATCTGCGAAGGACGGCATTACCGAAAGAGCCAGTTCCTCCGGTGATTAGAAGAGTCTTGTTGTTAAACATTGTTTGGCTCAGTTGAGAGAATAGAAGAGGAGGCGGCACGACATATTGTGGCCTTCTGAGCAGGATTCGGATAGTTTATTAGGACGGCACGATAGGAGCCCTTGAAGACAAAAAGACTGCCAGCGCAGGCGCCAACAACTCCACACTCGGCGAACAAATCTTGAATATGCTGATGGGAACCCGCACCACCCAAAATACTGAGGGGAACAGATAATACCTGATGCATTTTTGAAGCAAGATTAAGGTCGTACCCATTCATCTTGCCATCACGATCAATAGAGTTAATTACAATTTCACCGGCGCCAGCTTCCTGCATTGTTCGTGCAAGTGCAAAAGGATCACCCACTTGAACCTGCTTGCCATTGCGAGTACGAACTTCATATCCAGTAGAAAACAAACCAACTTTTTTGCGAACATCGAGCACCACTACCACGCTTTGCTGACCAACGGACTCAGCAATTCGCGTAACCAAGGACAAGTCATCAAATACAGCGGCACTCACGGCAATTTTCTCTACACCAAGTCCAATGATCCGCTTGGCCTGCTCTGGAGTTCTTACCCCACCTCCATAGCAGAGTGGCATTCTACATTCCGATGCTAAGCTTGCAATGATCCGGTAATTAGGTTCCACGCCATTGACTGTAGCATCAATATCAAGTACAATGAGTTCGTCAACGATTTTCTCATTGAATATCCTGACAGCATTTATGGGATCGCCAACATACTTTGGGCTCTTGAACTCGACGGTCTTTACTAAACCCTCTTCGTGAAGCAGCAAGCAAGGTATTATTCTGGGTCGTAGCATCTTAAAGCTCAGCAAAGTTTTTCAAGAGTGTTGCACCCCAATGATGGCTTTTTTCAGGATGAAATTGAACACCATAAATATTGTCTTTATGCACTGCGCAATCAAAAGAAAAGCCATAATCAGCACGAGCCGCCACATTGCTGACGTCAGCGCAGTCAAAATAGTATGAATGCAGAAAGTAGAATTGGGCGTCAAATTCTATGCCTCTGAAGAGAGGTGAGTCGTGAACCGAAACAACGTCATTCCACCCCATGTGAGGCATCGGCAAAGAAGAGAATGAAGGAGTTGAATTGAACTTGCGAACGCGAGCATCCAGCCAGCCAAGGCCGGTTCGATCCCCCTCTTCGGAACAAGATGCGAGAATTTGCATACCTACACAAACACCCAAAACTGGTACTTTGTCAACGAGTACAAGTCGTTCAAGTGGCTGTCGAATCTCGCAAAAATCAAGCAACTCCATGGCATGGTCGAAAGCACCAACACCAGGAAGAATTAGCTTTTCTACGTCTCTCAACTCCTCTTCATTCGTAGCGAGAAGTACTTCGACACCCAGACTCTTATACATTGCCAAAAAGGCATTTATGTTTCCTAGGCCATAGTCAAGAATGTGAATCATCGGAAGAGCCTTCTCTCTAATCCGAGCCAACGCATGACATTGGCGCCAGCACCAATGGCCCAGCGCTTATTTTTGTAGTCTCGAAAGGTCTTATTCTTACCCTTAAAGATATCCTCTAGCTCAGATACTTGAATGCCTAGCTTACTCGCAATGTACTCAAACTCCTGCTCAAGGAAATGCTCATTCATCTCTGGCCTCGAGAGCCTGTCCAATGCCTCATCGCGGGTCATTTGGCCAGTCATGATTAGACTTGAAAAATGAGCACGTCGTTTCTCGAAACCAAACTTACGCGGCAACCAATAGTCCTCATAGAAACGCGTAAAGCGAGACTCATGATGTTTATGTTGGAAATTGGTCCAACCGAAACGAGAAGCAAGCTCAGCTTCAGCATCCCGCTTGACGTATTTGACTAGGTTAAGTGGCTTGACAATTGTCATGCCTAGCAATTTCTGGTAGATCAACTTATAAGTTAAAATATCTACCAATGGGAAGGTCTTCAATTTGCGATTGCCAAATTTCCTGTGAATATCAGAAAATAGCAATTTATCAATGCCGGGATAGCCGCCCCACTCTTCCGGCTCTCGGCAGCATTCTGTTGAGAAGTTAGCTCCAGTAATAACATATTTAACCTTATTCTTGCGTGCGAATTTATAGAGGGCGGAAAAAAATGCCGCGTCTTGGGGCAAATCTTGGTCGGGAATCTGTGACTTCAGAAAGGCAAGTTGAAGGTCCTTCATTTCCTCCCAATTAACTACTTCGGTGAAGAGTTCAAGACCTAAGCCATCAACTAGCTTTTCAATGTTGCCTACTGCCTGGTCAGTATTCCACCCTGCATCTACATGAAATAGCAAGGGACGTAAGCCCATTTTTTCCTTGGCTACATAGGCAGCGTATGAGCTATCGAGCCCACCGCTTATACCTATAATGCAATCGAAATCCTTACCTTTGCCGGCAGACTGTATTTTATGTGATATACGCGCAAGTTCAGCCTCGCCACGTGCATCAGTATGCCAGTTGGGTTTAATACTGGAATCATAGTTTTGGCAGTAATCACACAGACCCTCAGCATCAAACGTGATATTCGGATCGCTCGAATCCATAATACAACGACTGCAAGAGGCATAGTTCACAGCAATCATGATGAAGACCCTCCTAAATTTAGGTTGCGAAGGAAACGATTAAAAAGAAAGAATGCAATCAGAATAAACCTCCAAAACTAAGAAGCATGGAAAATACTGAACCATTGGTCAAGATAAATGCCATAGGGAAGGCCACTAAGAGTACAAAACCATGGTCAAAGCCTTTGGAGGCACGATCTAGTGCAATTAGCCAAAAAGACAAAACAAAGCAAACAAAAAGAATGCCTCCAGATCCCGCAGCGGCTATACCGTCGGCCGCAAACAAATTTGCATTCGAATTACTCTCTAGTCCAGGAATATTATCCGCGACTATATATCCCAACTGAGGCCAGTATGGATGGTTCAATAACACGCTAGGCGCGTCAGCCAATGAATCCAAGCCCTTGACATGATCCCAATAAGTGTACCCATATTTTGAGAACGTATCGGAATACTGCCAGAAGAAACCACCTGGAGTAGCAAGTACGCGCATGACAAAGTAAAATAAAACCAAGTCGAAAATTAAACTGCTTCCAGCAAAAAAGGTCGCTACTAGAACGAAGAATGCCAGTGCAAGAGTGATCCAACAGACCTTCCACTGAGAAAACCCTTTGGATAGAATCAAAGGATACAACAGAGCCATGACGAAAGGTAGAAGCACCAAGGTTCACTCAGCGGTCACACCAAACATCAGAGCAAAACTAGCGAGAACAAGAAAACTATAACGTATTTTATTGAAAATTATTCCCAATGCAAAGACTGCAGGCGCAAAAACATAAGCAAGATATGTCTGTGCATATGCTTGTGCCGCATTTTCACTGCGTCCGGCTTCTCTTTGTGCATAAATGTCATCCAAGCCCACAAAGTTGATGACATCTTGAAAAGAGTATAGAATAAATACAAAAAGAAACAGGCAACCAAGAAAAAGGAATCTATGCGCGGCCAAGCCAACTTTGAATGTGTGCGATAGCAAGCGACGTGAAGGCGCAAATACTCGAGTAGACAATGCCACACAAACAAATCCTAACACGAGTGCGGATAACTCATCTCCATAAACACTAAGCGCTGCGGGCTTAGCCGCAAGCGTTATAGAAATGGATGGCAGGTATACAATTAGAAAAAGAACAAAAATGATGAGCCCGGATGGCCTTGCGAAATTGAGAGGCAGCACTAAGGCCGTCACTAAGACTGCAGCCACTAAATAAATCCATTCCGCGGGTCCTAACGGTGAGTACGGAAAGCCCCAAAACTCCTGTGTGGGATAAAGAAAGATTTTGGGAGCATAATGTAATGATAACGCATAGAAGAGCGAGCAGATAAAAAAAACTGCACGCGCGAATCTAGACGAGCTAATTCCGTGGCTCGACGCCAACCCGCTAATCGAAGTCGTGCTGCAGACATTCTCAAGCATAAAGACGGGACGCAAGCTTCCGATAATCCAACAAGCGGGCAGCGATTGCCGCGGACTCAGAAGACATGTGAGGCAGGAGTTCGCAATCGGCCACAGCAGATAGGAGAGCCTCTTCGATTGTGAAGTGATCGCCGACCAACCAGCCATTCCCATTGATGTAGGGCTTATGGCTCGGAACATCATCGAGAATAACCACGCATCTACAGCAAAGGCTCATCTGCATAGTTGCTGATTGCGTGCCAGGTTGCACATACACATCGGCAGCACAAAGAAGCTTCCGAAGATCTTCTGGAGACCTCCAGCCAACAAACTGTATTCGGGAATCCTTTCGAATTACCGCTTCGGCCTCAGCGGCAACATCCCGCTGCAGATGACCAACCAAAAAAAGCCGGATATTATTGTTATTAATTTTGGTAAACATCTCAAGAGTCTGGAGCACTTTTTTAGACGCATCCATCTTTCCTGACTGAATGAATAAGATATTTCGATCGCACAATTGGTACTGCGAGCGAGTCGATGATCTAATTCGGGCGTACTCGCTGTCCTCGAAGACAAAGCCTCCGAGCGGATAGAACTCGATCTTTTCGGCAGGCACCCCGTAAAACTCACGCACAAAGTGGATAGTATCAATCGATATACACAATATCTTCTCAAACGAATCCATCGTATATCGCAAAAGACTGCGATAATAGAAGCGGTGCAAAATATTGCGAGAAATGAAGGAACGCGCACTATTGTTGAAGTCCTCATGGCTGTCTGCGAACATCCTGACCGCAGGATTTTTTTTCTTGTAAGCTCTGGCTGTTAGCAACTCCCATCCACACAGCGAATGGAAGAGTATTACATCTGGAGATTCTTTTTCAAGAATAGAAAATATATGTGGATGGATTCTTAGCTTTCTCATTATTCTTTGTGGAAGCCATCGCCTATATGGAACCCGTATCACCCGGGCTCCCTCTGTACCCACATAAGAACAAGGCTTCACATAAGTAAGATCCATGTCTTGACTATAGGTCTCGGTGGAAGCGATAACTAGTACGTCATGGCCATCCAAAACATTCTGGCGAACTAATTCATTTTCTTGGTATGCAAAACCGTCAATGAAAAAGTTAGAGACACAAAGGTGGACAATTTTCACAAAACAATTGCCGAAGGACGATTGGGATCGTTGCGCAGCCGCGCACGAATGAGTACCTGGCGATACTTTGAGGTGTAGGGAACTTGCAGAGAGAACGGACGGCCTAGCAAGCGTTTGACAATATTTTTACAAAGCTCAAGGAATCCATCTATACGAACATAATCGACACTTTCGATATCAAAACCCGCTCGATCTAAATAGCCTCGCAGGTGCTTTTCCCCCGCAAAAACTAAATGATCAGGAACGCCCAGTTCGCCGGGAAAATCAATACGTCTGTTCAAATCAGCAAGATTTCCCGTTTCTAGGTAAAGCAAGCCATTGACCCTCAGGTTTGTCGCCACAATAGACAAGAAGGAGTGAAAATCTGGTATATGAGAAAAGATGTCTACAGCGGATATGACATCTGCCTCTATCGAATGCGGTGTGAGATATTCGTTGGTTACATGGAGACCCATAGAAATGGCCTTCTTCGCCTTGACCGTCATAGGCTCGTAGCCACAAATCAGACTACCTGCGGGAACCAGTGTAGAAACCGCCTCAAGCACCTCACCATAGCCACATCCAACATCAACCCAGGTTATCGGAAAAGAATCCTTCCACACATCGGCGAACAGAATTCGAAAGATTTTTCTATATTTTTCTATCTTTCTAGGTATGCGTTTTGCCGTTACGTTGAGATCCAATGTCTTATATATACCACTACGAACGGCCTGATCAACACTCTCTTGAGATGGGATAGGACTGATAAATAGCAAGTCACATCCCTCGCAGCGAACGACTGAAAAGCCTAGCTCTTCCGCCCATTCCTTATGGTTTACACAGGAACAATAAGGGCATGGAGTTACTTGCGTTTGAGTTTTTGTAGTCATGTTCATTTCTGTATTGTATAGAAGCCGAAATTGAACTACCTAGCTGAAAGGGATGATGCATAAATGGGGTTCTCACATTGCAATTATTATCACTTTGGCGGCAAAGGTTTAGGGGGTGAAGGCGGCGCACGCATGCCGCCCAACACTACTCCTACATTACGATACGAAGAGTACCCGGTTGGCTGTAGTTCCACTCTTATGAAAAGGCATGATTTTGCTGCGATTTTGCGCAGCCTTGGGAATGGGTGGCTCAAAAGACTTACAGCGGGAATAGAAAGGCGGAAACTTTCTGGGTAAAGGTGGCAGTGGCGCTACTGGATGGACCTGCTTCTTGCAGATGCGCTGCAGGCGGTGGCCTTCACGGTTGATGAACTTTAGTTTAACGCGATTACAATAGCTGGGACGCAGGCTAATGTCGCAGACTAGATGATGGATACCAAGGCTCAGCTCGCGTATGGCAATTTGGATTGGCTCCTACAAGGCACGCAAACCAGAAAGCAACATTAGGTCAAGATACAATCAAAACATATTTGAACTCATCAATTGAAGAAATGGTATAATCTCTAAGAGGATTGAGAGCTGGGCAGCTGCTTTTGCTTAACTTCCAGAGAAACATGAAGAATGAATCCGTAGCATGCATAACCAAGAAAACTTCCTGCTGAAAAGGCAAGAACCGAAAACTCAGAACCCAAGCCGGCTAAAACCGCAGCGATCAAAATGCCAAGTCTCAATATTGCCTGCGCAAACTGAGAGAGCAGCTCAAGTCGATTATTCCCTGACACAATGAAAGCAATGCTAAGTGTCGAGAACGTTAACTGCCCAATAAGCAAAGGAGATGACATAGGAATTATATGACTGACATTGACCCACTGCTTACCCAGGATGAAAAGAGCAGCAGGTGCGACAACAAGGGTCATTGAAAGGGAAAGAAAGATTCCCATCGCCAGCAGCATAAGACCAGCCTTCCTAACAAAAGGGCCTAGAGATCCAAGGCGCCAATGACAAGAGGCCTGGGCAAGAAACACTTGGGATACAGAGCTCCCAACAATTCCCACTGGGAGAAGCACCAGCCTTTGAGCTATTGCAAGCTCACCAACATTAGCATCTCCAAATGCAGAGGCAAAAATAAGAGTCGGCAGTTCAATGCCAATCATATTTACTACTCCCGCCGGCGAGCTATAAGCAGCAAAATGGCTGTACTGCCGTAGCTTCTTTAAAAGGACGCCGGGCATATCTTTTTCGTCACGGCCAAGCATGGCTACCGAGCGACGCAAGAGTGGGATAAAGCCAGAGCCTTGGCTCACGATCTGACCAAGTATCAACCCAATATTACCCAGCGGCGCAATCGCTAAACTCGTCATAACTCCAAAGATACTCTGGCTAAACTTCGACCTCGCCAGCAGGCCGAACTGTCTGCGCCTTATCGCCCAGTAGCTTAGCGGCTGATATATCCCATTAAGCAACACACCCAACGGCAAAAACCAAAGGAGAGGTTTCAACTGCGGCTGCTGCAGCCAACCCACCAACTGGCCCCCCAGCAATGCCACCCCTAGAGCAGTGAGTCCAGTTGAAATGGCCACAAGCACAAAGCAGAGCCAGACCAGGATGATCGCATCGTCGTCGTCTTCCGGCAGCGCGATCGCCAGCTCATAGCTCAGGCTGCTGACAACATTCAGCAGCCCCAGGATCGAAGCAAACGTGGCCAACACCCCGAAGCTCTCCGGTCCATACAGGCGAGTGAGGATCGGTAAGGTGAGCACTAGTTTTTAGTTGGCATCCTGGATTGCTTGTCGCCACTGTTATACCTGCTCCGGGGAAAGGCCCAGCTCCCGGCAAACGGCACTCAGCTCGGTGAAGCTCAACCAAGCAGTTTCCAGCACTACCGTGAACTTGCCAGTCAAGCCCCAGCTCTCAGGATCCTTCTCTGATGCCGGCACGGCTTCTCCCTGCAACCGCCAGGTAATGCTCCAGCTGTAGAAGGTGCCAACGTGAACGCCCAGCTCCTCTGAGATCTGGGCTACGCTCTGCCGGTGTGCGGAAACATCCGCAAACTTAGATCAGCTTTGACTGACTCGGCCTAAGTACGCATTGCCTTGATTCATCAAGACACCTGATAGTCCGCGTGGAGAAGCATCATCTTTCCTGGCAGAGGGGGAAACTGCTTTTCGCTTAATTATCTGGTGCTAAAACACACTAAAACAAAGGTGGACCCGGTAAATCTAGGACTGATTTACTTTCGTTTCTGCGGTTGGAGCTAATTTATTATTACTCAAGGCATCACAAGAGCCATAAAGCAAACCTATATAAAAGAAGAAAATGACAGACGGCCAAGCCTGGAACAACAAGCCAGGCAAGGCGATTAGAGATGCTAATACGATCTTTAATTTTAATTGACTGGCGGCAGAATGAACAGTTAACTTGTTTATTCTACCAAGTAGAGCATAAATGACATATAGTGCATATGGCAAACCTATGAGGAGACCAGACCCAAAGAATAATCCAAGAATAGAATGCTCATAGGTCCCTGGGCCATCACACAAGGCCTTGCCTCCCAGATAAATAGACATGAAGTCTTGATTTTGAAAGACGCATGCTCTAATATCACCTCTAGATGAAAAAGAAGATGATGCAAGAATACCCAAAAGATTACCATTTACCTCTAGACCAACTCTCGTGGCGCTGAACTTTGTCTCAAGAAAACTATACAATACAATCGGAGATGCCATGACAAGCAGTTTCAACACGTAAGACGAAAGGCGATTAAATGTTGAAAAACGGCTCCGAATCTCAGAAAAAATGGACAAATATAGAATAGCAGAACTGGCAGCAAATGACAACATGGCCATATTTGAACCAATTACACCATTAAAAACTGCCATTGAAACAGTCATCGCGAAAAGGCTTATTTTAGCAGATTCAATATATGGATGACACCAAACTAATAATAAGAACACGATCTGAGAAAGAAGGCCAACGGACTGATACCCAACCTCGTAGATCTCTTCCGAGTCATAGTTGAGCCCGGCAAAAGTATTGCTCGAGACGAAGTAAGCGCACGTGGCCACTATTAATAATGATAGCATGCCAAGATACAGTGAATCAGAACGCTCCAGCACAGGAACAAGTTTGGGTTTGTATAATTCAGACGAAGCTAAGTATCCGACGGCAAGACCGGACAAAGCAAGAATGATGCTGACAAATTGATCATTGAAAGATTTTGGGTCATGCAAGAAATGCGACAGAGAAACCAGATAGACCGGTAGAGTCAATAGCAAGAACCGGAGAATATTAGCTCTCCAAACATGCAGCAACTTTAGGGGCGAAAGCGCAAACGCCAACAGAGCAAGAATGAATGGAGACAAGTAAAAGACATGGCCAACAGTTACGGCTCCAAAAAACTGAAACTGAAAAACATATGCCAAAAGTAGAGCAAATCCCACTGATGGCAATACTACTTTTTTCCCAGGCAAACTTAATGCTCTCACGATGCGCAGCGCAAGGCTAATAATTGCGATTCTGCAAACAGTCTAAAGTCTAGGGCTGTACTGGTCAACCCAGTATCACGGATTATAATTAAACTGGCGACATTTAGCCGCCTTGAAGAATGATTGATCCAAGTGGAATGTAGAGCCAAAATAAATCTTAATCACAGCAGTTCGATAAAATTCAAGGACATCTCGTCGTGGTGACGGCATGGACCAGAATATCTAAGGCACTGGCCATGGAGGAAATGGCCGCCATGGCTGAACCGCTCGGCACCAGTATGCACTGAATGAAGGGCAGTGAACCGCAAGTGCAAGACGGATCAACAGCATTCGTCGTGACAGACAGAAAGAAGCTCTGTCCGCGACAAACTCTTAGGCTCATATCGCCAGCGGGCAGACGGGCCCGCGAGAGCAGGGCCTACTAACTAGCTAACCAGAGAGTGGTGGCGGGGACTCCGAGCTCAACCGGCTACGCAAGGAAAAGCCTAAGATCATATGATGAAAGGATTATTTCAGGATGACGACAGGTCACTTTGTCAAGGAGCAGCTGCCGACAGAGAGTTTCACCTGACAGATCAGCTGGCTGAATAACACGGAGTGGCCTGGCTGCGCAGGCAGCAGGAGTAACCCGCTGCGGCTACTCCTGGCGGAAGCACAGGGAGGCATCACGCAAAAGCGCAACAGAGAAAGTGCGGATCACCCTGAGATCCACCCGACTTACAGGAACACCATTCCTCCTGGCCATCTGGTCCGCCGGTACCGTAGCGACCCACTGATGAAGCGTTCTCAACTCAATACAATGAGATATAAGCCCTTCCGCCTTTGCTCCAGGACCAGCAAGGGGAGGTGATGTGGTGGTGGAAAACTTGCTGCAGTAAAACTTCTATCCACCAACTCCGAATCGCTTCTGGCCCGACTACATCATCTAGGTACTCACTAAGGAGGGAAGGAGGTATCTGGCGGTCTGGATCGATCTATTCAGTAGACGCTTGGTTGACTAGAAGCTTGGTGTCGGTATGGATGCCGCCTTAGTGTTCAAGTCGCTCAACTTGGCCATTGGCCATCTAGAGGTCAAGACTGAGAAGCTTCTGGTCAACAAAGATGAGTACAGACAAAACCGGGCCATCGACTACCGCGACCTGCTCAGACAGGACAAGTTCGCATCCAGCATGTCCGCCAAGGGCTGGCCTTGGAACAACGCTGTGATGGAGAGCTTCTTCTCCACGCACTAGCCGAAGGCCTCTGCGAAGGAATCGTTGGGAACGGAGATAGAGGGAAACAAAAAGGGGCTGATCCGCACACAACAGGTACAGGAGGATCTAGCCTTATGTATTGAGAAGTACTACAGCCGCGAGCCGCGCCATTCAACGATCAAAAACCTTAGACCGATTGATTACGAGCAGCAGATCGTGGCAATCCGTACACTCAGCCTTTTGAACACCTAAACGATATCCAAGAAATTGGGGGAACCCCACCTTCTCGTAACCAGCACCAAGGGAAGAGCATCGAAGGCGATCGCCTGTGGTGTGGAGGCCGTCGCGCTCACAGGGGCGCACGTGCTAAGTGCATACGTGGATCATGTCGCCACGCTTTTTCACTGGTATCGATCCATCGGTGGCTTGGACGTCAGGCCCCAAAGAATTTTACGTCCGAGAGCCTTCTTTACCCGTGCCATGGCAGTGAGTGAAGCGCCCACGGCTGTGGAGATCCTTCTTAGGGTGCAGTGCTGATGCCGTAGGTCGACGGCGTACTGCAGTTGCTGTGGATCGAGCCTCCACTGCTGGGTGCGGCAAACGATGCATCGATCAGACAGAGAAGTGTGGCCTCTTGAGCGCTAACTGTTCTGTCTCAGCAGGTTGTTCAGCTGACAAGGGGGTGTGAGGCCGCTACGGGTTGAGGTGCGACCCAGCAACCCCGACCTCAC
>Ga0164293_10002337_pt1 | contig 16105 bp, 9 predicted proteins | sample GEODES118metaG_FD_111487 | JGI IMG/M metagenome (GOLD analysis project Ga0164293, IMG submission 111487) | Eutrophic lake water microbial communities from Lake Mendota, Wisconsin, USA - GEODES118 metaG | ecosystem: Environmental > Aquatic > Freshwater > Lake | place: USA: Lake Mendota, Wisconsin...
AGCCTTTCTCACCGGCCGGTCGGGCCTCGGCCCTGGGGCTGAGCCAGTTGTAATCCATGGAACGCTCCTCCCGTCTCAAAGCTCCGCGGACATGCTACTGGTCTTCACCGCGTCACCGGGGTGCGTCGCGGCGTCGACGTCGACCGGCGCGTCGATGCGGCTGGTTCGGCGAAACCTGTTGTGGCGGCACCTGCTCGTTAGCCGGCTGCGCAGCCCGGCAGAAACAGTTCAGCCGGGATTTCCGCGTCTGCCGGGGCAGTCGTGGTGGTCGGGTTGGTCCCGCACACCATCGACTTGTCCTTCAGGACCCAGAACTGCCCCTGTTGCTCGAACACGAATGAGGTCGGCGCGCCCATGCTGAGGTTGCTCTTGTCGGCCAGCACGCCGCTGGTCACCGCCCAACCGTCGGCGCAGCTCAGCTCGTCGACCGTGTAGACATTGTCCGGTCCCAGCGACTGCGCGGCCCCGGTGGCCGGCTCGGCCAGGGCGGCCTTGGTGCACTCGGTCATACCGCCCACCATCGGGGTGCTGGACGTGGCGGCCGAGGTTGTTGACGAGGCGGACGTACTGGTGGACGAGGCCGGGGTACTCGATGCCGCGGATGTCGCGGATTGACTCGCCGGTGAACTCGGTGAACTCGAGGCCACTGCGGTGCTCGCGGCCGGCTCCGGGGTTTGGCTGCCGTTCGAGCAACCGGCCAATCCGGCGACGGCGAGTGCGGCAAATCCAAAGGTGGCGCTGAAGCTGCGGTTCATGGGGACCGAGCGTACCGGTGGCCGGGACGGCGATTCCGGAACGCGGTGGCCGACCCGCCGGGGCGGTTGACCGGTGCGCGGCCCCGGGATTCCTACGATCAGCCGGTGGCCGATCGCTATGGCGCCGATGTGCTTGCCAGCAACCCGCACCAGCCCCGCAAGGCCCGCTCGGTCGAGTGCGCCGCCGAGGCCGGCCTGGTGGTGGAGGATCCGCAGTCCGGGTACGTCGGTGCGATCGTCCGGGTGGAGGGCGGTCGCGTCGAACTCGAGGACCGCCAGGGCCGTACCCGGGTTTTTCCGCTCGGTCCGGGGTTCTGGGTGGACGGCCGGCCGGTGATCCTCACCGCGCCGGCCCGCGCCGCGGCGCCCGGGTTAACAACGGCGCAGCGCACCGCCTCCGGTTCGGTGAAGGTGGTCGGCGCCAAAGCCCGGGTGGCCCTGGCCGGGAGGATCTACGTGGAGGGCCGCCACGACGCGGAACTGGTCGAGCAGGTGTGGGGTGATGACCTCCGCGTCGAAGGCGTCGTCGTCGAGTACCTCGGCGGCGTCGACGACCTGGCCGAGATCGTCGCCGAGTTCCGGCCCGGCGCCGGCAGGCGACTGGGCGTGCTGGTGGACCATCTGGTTCCCGGGTCCAAGGAAGCCCGAATCGCCGAGGCGGTGCGGCGCGGGCCCGGCGGTGCGCACACCCTGGTAGTCGGACACCCTTACGTCGACATCTGGCAGTCGGTCAAACCGGCCCGGGTGGGTCTGGCGGCGTGGCCTCAGATTCCGCGCTCAATCGAGTGGAAGGCCGGGATCTGCCAGGCGCTGGGCTTGCCGCATCGAACTCAAGCCGATATCGCCCGCGCCTGGCAGCGCATCCGTGGGTCAGTCCGGGACTGGACCGACCTGGAACCTGAACTCATCGGCCGAGTCGAAGAACTGATCGACTTCGTCACCCAGCCGGGCTGACCATCGGCGTCAGCGCTGAATTGACTTGACGTAGAAGAACTCCTCTAGGCCGTGCATGCCCAACTCGCGGCCCAGTCCGGAGGCGCCGACCCCGCCGAACGGAGCGTAGGGGTTGAACGCGCCGCCGTTGACGTCGATCTGGCCGGTGTAGATCCGGCGGGCCACCCGCATCGCCCGGTCCTCATCACCGGACCACACCGCGCCGGACAACCCGAAGCGCGAGTCGTTGGCGATGCGCACGGCGTCGTCCTCGTCGTCGTAGGCGATGATGGCCAGCACCGGCCCGAAGATCTCTTCCTGGGCCACTTTCATGTCACTGGTGACGTCGGACAACACCGTCGGGGCCACGAAGAAACCGTGATCCAGTCCGGGCGGGGTGTCCGGTCCGCCGGTGACCAGGCGCGCACCCTCCGCCATCGCGCTGCGGATGTGCTCACGCACCCGGTCGCGCTGCAGCGCCGAGACCAGCGGTCCATTCAGGGTCGCCATATCGAACGGGTCGCCCATGATGTGGGCTTGGGCCACCGCGGCGGCGATCGCCTCGGCTTCGGCCAACCGGGAGCGGGGTACCACGAGACGGGTCTGCGCGATGCAGGTCTGACCGGAGTTCAGCATGCAGCGGCTGACGCCGGCGGTGATCGCTAACACCATGTCGGCGTCGTCGAGCACCACGCAGGCCGACTTGCCGCCCAACTCCAGGGCCGCCGGCACCAGGTTGCGGCCGGTGACCTCACCGATGTGGCGGCCGACGCCCTCCGAGCCGGTGAAGGTGACCATGTTCACGTTGGGGTTGGTGATCATCGCTTCGCCGATGACATTGCCCCAGCCGGTCACCATGTTGACCACTCCGGGCGGCAGGCCGACCTCGTCGAAGATATCCATCAGCGCGAACGTCGAGAGTGGGGTGACCTCGGAGGGCTTGAGGACCACCGTGCAGCCGGCGGCCAACGCCGGGGCGACCTTGGCGGCCATCTGGTGCAACGGGTAGTTCCACGGCGCGATCGCGGCGACGACACCGAGTGGCTCGCGAACCACCAGGGAGTTGCCGATCTCCTCCTCGAGGTGGATGTCATCCACCAGGCCCCGGATGGCCGAGAACGACATGGTGGGCAGACCGACCTGAATCAGGCGGGCCAGCGTGATCGGGGTGCCGACCTCGGTGGAGATCAGTGCGGCCAACTCGTCGCCACGGTCGGACAGCTTCGCGGCGATCGCGTCGATCATGTCCACACGATCGGCGATCGGCGTGGCCGCCCACTTCGGGAAGGCTTCCTTGGCGGCGGTGACCGCGCGGTCCACATCGGCGGCATCGCCGACCGGGATGTGGGCGATGACCTCCTCGGTGTAGGGGTTCTCCACCGGGATGGTCTCGGAGCCGCTGGCAGCGGTCCACTGCCCATTGATGTAGAAACGGTCGTGGACGGGCATCGGGATCATTGTGGTCATGGTGCTCCTCAGGCGTTGGCGGCGGACTCAGGCGTTGGCGGCGTACTAGGCGTTGACGGTTGACTTGTCTTCGTTGGCGATGTTCGTGGCGGTGCGGTGCGCCAGCGCCATCACCGAGATCATCGGATTGGTGCCGCTGGCGGTCGGCATACCGCTGGCGTCGCCGATGTACACCCCTGGGGTGTCGTGCAATTCGCCCGACGGGTTGGCCACCGAGGTTTGTGGATCGCTGCCCAGCCGGCAACTGCTCATCTGGTGCGCCGAGACGAGCAGCAGGCCTCCGGCCCGCAGCGGTGTGTTCTGTACCGCCTTGATGAACGCCTCCAGGTCCTCACCGCGGCGCCAACGCCACGGGACCGACCCCATCGGAACGATCTGCTCGGCGCCGGCGGCGTGGGCCAGTCGGATCTGCTTCTCGATGGAGGTGTGGGCGACCAGGATGTCGATCTCGTCGGTCAGCGCGTAGTTGATCACCGAGTTGCCCTGGTCGTCGATGGTGACCGTGCCGTGCCCGTGGTCGCGCGGGAACGCGATCGAGAGCGCCGCATGGCCGAGTTTGGCGACGGTTTCCTTGTGCTCAGCGCCGGAGGCCCGGGCCATTCCCGCGACGATGACCGACGGCGACCATTGCGCGTTCTGGATCAGGAAGCCGTGCCCGTCTTTGATATCGGCGAACTCGTCCACCATGGCGGTCATCGGCGCACCCCACCACGGGGTGGTCGCCTCCGGGTAGATGACGACGAACGACACCACTGGGTGGAGGTGCAGGTTCTTGCCGACCGCCGGGCCGCCGATCCCCGAACGGAGCAGCAGCGCAGGCGATTCCAGCGAGCCACACGCGACGACCACCCGGGGCGCCGTGATGGTCAGCTCCCTCGTGGCGCCGGTCGCCGGGTCGGTGTAGGTGGCCTCCACGCCGGCGGCGCGGCCGTTCTCCACCAGCACCCGCTTGGCCGCGCAGCCGACGATCACCTTCCCACCGGCATCGACGAGGTCACGCAGATAGGTATGGCGCATGTCGCGCTTGCCCCCTGACCGGTCACCGAAACCCAGGTGCCCGGCGGTCTCGGGCGAATAGGCCTCCGGGTCGGCGTTGCGGACCAGGGTCTTGAACGACCAGCCCAGGGCCTCGGCGCCGGCGCGCATCTTCTGGTGCGGACCGTTGAGGTCCGAGCAGTCGCCGTTGATGCCCAGCCGCTCGAAGACGGCGTCGAGGTGCGCGTCGAAGTCCGGCGTCGCGACGTCCTTGAGCCCGAATTCCTCGGCCCAGTTGTCGCGTACCCATTCCGGCGTGCGCAGACAGTTGGTCCAGTTGACCGTGGGGCCGCCACCCAGAGTGGAGGCGGCGAGCATGTTGACGTTGCCGTCGGCGGTGGAGTTGGGCCCGCCGCGCCAGAACAGTTGCTGGTAGGCGAGCAGCTCGTACCCCAGGAAGTCCGCCTCGTTGCGCGCCTGGCCGGCTTCGAGCACGACGACGTTCAGCCCGGCCTTCGCCAGGACACCGGCGATCAGACCGCCGCCGGCGCCGGAGCCCACGATGCAGACGTCGGCCGCGTAGGTGGACTCGGTGGGCGTGTAGGTGGGCAGCGGCTCAGGTCCGCCGGGCGCTGTCTGCGGCAGACCGTGGTAGCCGAACTCCGTCCAGGCCGGATTGACACCGGTGTTGGGGTCGGGGACGGCATACGCCATGGTGGCGGTCAGCGCGGTCAGCGCCCTCATTCCGGCAGCCGGGGCGGCGCCCATCAGCGCGACGTTGCGGATCACCTGCTCGCGGGATCGCGGCGAGCCGGTGGCGAATCCGAATACATGCATGCCGTCGAGCAGGCTGAGCAGGCCATGGCGCTGCTCCTCGGGCAGGGTGTCGATCACCTGTGCGACAGCCACATCGGCGCCCAGGGCGCTCCCGCTGGCCGCCCAGAACCCGTTCGGGTCGTCGTCGCGCGGCATCGACGGCACAACGGTGTCGGCCAGCGCGCGCAGAACCGCGCGGTGGGTATCGGAAAGTTGCGTGGTCATTGATCCTCCTGGGGTGACGTTCTACACCGCTCGCATCGGGCCGAGGCATCGCTGGAAACCCGCCCCGCCGGAACTGTTTTGTTAGTTGCCAGGACACGAAGCCCCGCGCAGTCCACCCTGTGTAGCAGGCTCAGGGTTGAGGTGAAGGAGAATTGCGAAGATGGGACTAATTGCGCCGATGGATGCGGCCTTCCTGATTCAGGAGGCGCGCGAGCACCCGATGCATGTTGGTGGGCTGCAGCTTTATCACACCCCGACCGGTGCGGACGAGGATTACGTCGGCAACCTCTACCGGGAGTTGCTGAGTTACCAGCACGTGGCGCCGTTGTTCTCCCGGCGGCCGCAAGACCCGGTTGATTCCCTGGGCAACCTGTGGTGGAAGACCGAGACCGACATCGATGTCGAGTACCACGTGCGGCGCTCGGCGCTGCCGAGGCCGGGTCGGGTGCGTGAGTTGCTGGAATTGGTCTCCCGGTTGCACGGCAGCCTGCTGGACCGGCACCGGCCGTTGTGGGAGTACCACTTGATCGAAGGCTTGGCCGACGGCCGGTTCGCGTCGTATGTCAAGTGCCACCACGCCCTGGCCGACGGCGTCACCCTGACCCGGAAGGTTTTGGCGTCCTGCAGCCCAGACGCCGAGGTGCGGGGCATGCCGCCGATGTGGGCGGCCGAGGCCGCCGACAACGCGCCTGCACCGCCGTCCAAGCGGCGGATCGGCAACCCGGTCGAGACGTTCCGCAATGCAGGACGGTCGCTGATGGGCTTCCCCGGAGTGGGCGCAATGATGGCCGAATACGGCATCGCCGCGCTCAAGGATCAGACGGCGGTACTGCCATACGCGGCGCCGCGCAGCATGCTCAACAAACCGATCAGCGGTTCGCGCCGGGTGGCGACGCAGTCGTGGGATATCGCCCGGGTCCTCAAAGTCGCCAAAGCGCGCGGGGTCACCCTCAACGACATCGTGATGGCGATGAGCGCGGGGGCCCTGCGCCGCTACCTGATCGCCAATGACGCCCTGCCCAGGGATCCACTGATCGCCTCGGTTCCGGTGTCCATGCGCACCCGTGATGAGAAGGGTGACGGGGGAGGCAATGCGATCACCTTTGTGCTGTGCAATCTGGCCACCAATCTGGAGAATCCGGACGACCGTCTGGAGGCGATCACCTCCTCGATGCGGGCCACCAAGGAGGTCATGGCCGACCGGCCCGGCGTCCAGTTGGCGGCGATGGGCGTCCTGACCGCAGTCGGTCCATCGGTGCTGACCAGGATCCCCGGATCATCCTCGGCGCCACCGCCGTACAACGTGGTGATCTCCAACGTGCCGGGACCCCGGGAACGGCTCTACTGGAACGGCGCCGAACTTGAGGCGATCTACCCGCTGTCCATCCCGACCGAGAATATGGCACTCAACATCACCTGCCTGAGCTACGCCGACCATCTGGAATTCGGTCTGGTCGGTTGCCGGCAGGCTGTTCCGAAGCTGCAACGGCTTCTGGACTATCTGGAGGACAGCTTGCAGGAACTGGAGTGAATGTGGCGCGCTCCGGCGGCGGAACGTCTTCGGAGCGCCGGAGTATGCGCCGGCGACGCCGGTAAGGTGACCGCGGTGACCGGGCCAACGACGCTGTTCATCTTCCCGCACGCGGGCGGGGCGCCCAAGTACTACGTCCCCTTTGCCAAGGCGTTCACCAGCGACATCAAACGTGTCGCGGTGCAGTACCCGGGGAAGGGCGGTACGCACGATCTGGGGTCGTTCCGGAGCATCCCGGAGCTGGCAGAGCGGGTCGCCGGATTGCTGCCGGCCGAAATCGAGGGACATGTCGCCTTCTTCGGGCACAGCATGGGCTCGCTGGTGGCATTCGAGGTAGCCCGCCGGTTCGAAGCGGAAGGTCGACCCATCTCGGCGCTGTTCGTCTCGGCCACCGCGGCCCCGGGCCGGATCGGATCGGAGTACATCCCGGAATCCGATCGGGGACTGCTCGAAGCCGTCGCCACGATGACCGGGGTGAACCCGGAGTTTCTGGAGAACGAGGAGTTCGCCGCGCGGATCCTGCCGACGTTGCGAGGATTCAAGGCGATCATGGCCTACGAGTGCCCGCCCGAGGCCACGGTATCGTGCCCGATCGCGGCGTACATCGGCGATGAGGATGAGATCGGCACCGTCGACCGGGTGCAGCCATGGTCTGAGCGCACAACAGGGGAGTTCACCCTGCGCCAGTTCAGCGGCCATCACTTCTACATCAACGATCATTTGCCCGAACTGGTCGCCGATATCGAGAGCAAGATCTCGAAGTATTGCTGAGCTGAAGTAGCGCCTCCAGCCTCCATTGCTTATAAATACCCCCGCATTCGATGAGAATAAGCTGAGAGAAACTAAGCGTAAGCTGAGGATGCAGTTTCCTGTCCGGCTCTTAATTTGTTAACCTGGGCTGCTTGAGGACGTGCATTGGTTGGGGCGAGTACTAGTGATGCCGGAGATTGAGTTGTCTATTCCTGAACTGCTCAAGACCAGAGCTGAGCAGCAGCCGACCGACGTCGCGTACACATTTCTCGACTACGACATCGATCCGGCCGGATACGCCGACACCCTGACCTGGTCTGAGCTGTACGACCGGGTCCAGGCCGTAGCTGCCCGCCTGCTCCTGTGCGGGTCCCCTGGTGATAGGGCGGCGATCCTGGCTCCGCAGGGAATCGACTACATCGTGGCGTTCTTCGGGGCCATGCACGCCGGCTTTATAGCCGTCCCACTGCCCGTGCCCGCACCCGGCGGCCTCGACGAACGGGTGATCGGTGTACTGCGCGATTCGGCGCCCACCGTGTTGCTGACGACGTCCGCCGTCGTTGCGAGCGTGGTGCCGTACGCCAGTTCCCAGCCCGGTGGATCGGCACCCGAGGTGATCGAGGTCGATGCGGTCGACCCCGTCGCCGGGCCGGTCCCCGTCGCGGCGACGTCCAACGCGACCGCCTACCTCCAGTACACCTCTGGATCGACTCGGCAACCCGCCGGTGTGGTGCTGACCCACGACAACGTCATCAGCAACCTCGAGCAGATCATCGGCGACTACGCCGATTTCCTGGGTGGGAACGCCCCGGCCGATACCACCATGGTGTCCTGGCTGCCGTTCTATCACGACATGGGCCTGGTCATGGGGGTGCTCGGACCGCTGGTGGTGAATCGCAAGGGTGTGCTGATGAGTCCGCTGGGATTCCTGGCCAAACCGGCTCGCTGGATCCAACAACTGGCGATCAACCCGCACGCCTTCAGCGCCGCCCCCAACTTCGGCTTCGAACTGTCCGCCCGACGCACCTCCGATGCCGATATGGCTGGACTGGACCTGAGCGGATGCCTGGGCATCATCAGCGGTGCCGAACGGGTTCACCCCGGCACACTGCACCGCTTCAATGACCGATTCGCACAGTTCGGTCTGCCCGACTCGACGGTGCGGTCGTCCTACGGCCTGGCCGAGGCGACGGTGTACGTGGTGGCCTCACCAGGCGGGCACGCCCCGACCGAAGTCCGTTTCGACTCCGAGAAACTCGCTGCCGGGCATGCCGCCCTGTGCGCCGCGGGCGGTTCGGAGTTGGTGAGTTGCGGCACGCCCCGGTCCAGTGAGGTGCGGATCGTCGACCCCGAGAATCTGGTGGCACTGTCCGCCGGTGAGGTCGGCGAGATCTGGGTGCACGGACCTCAGGTGTCGCCCGGTTACTGGCGCAACCCGGAACTGACCGCACGCACGTTCGGCGGTCAACTGGCGGATCCGTCGGAGGACACGCCGGCCGGGCCATGGCTGCGGACCGGCGACCTCGGGGTGATTTTCGACGATGAGTTGTACATCATCGGCCGGATCAAGGACCTGCTGATCGTCGATGGTCGCAATCACTATCCCGATGACATCGAGGTGACCATCAGCGCTATCACCGCGGGTCGGGTGGCTGCGGTGTCGATCGACGACGAAGCCAGCGAGAAACTCGTCGCGATCGCCGAGATCAAACCGCCGGGCGGCTCGCCGGAGGATGCGGCGGAGAAGATTCGCGACCTCAAGCGGCGGGTGGCCGCGGCGGTCCGCAACACCCACGGCGTCCGGGTGGCGGACCTGGTGCTGGTGGGCCAGGGCTCGTTGCCGATCACGACCAGCGGGAAGGTTCGCCGGTCGTCGTGTGCCGAGCAGTACCGGCTGGGTCAGTTCAGCCGCGTGGGCACCGCGTGAGCACAGAACTGGACGAAGACGGTCTGCGGCGCTGGCTGGTCGACTACCTCGTCGACACGGTGGGGCTGGATCCCGACGAAGTCGATTGCGACGCAACGTTAAAGGACCTCGCGGTGGGGTCAGCCGATGCGGTGGTGATGGTGGGGGAACTGTCGGAGTTGCTGGGCCGTGAACTCTCGCCGGTTGATTTGTGGCAGTACCCGACGATCAACGCGCTGACGCTTTATCTGACCGGCGGCGAGGTGGATCCGGTACCGCTGCCCGCAGGCGACGAGGGCCGGGCCCCCTCCGGAGAACGCGAACCGATCGCGGTGATCGGTGTCGGATGCCGTTTCCCGGGAGGCGTACAGGGCCCGGACATGCTGTGGGACTTCATGGTTGACGGCCGTACCGGCGTCGTTGAGGTACCGCAGGGCCGTTGGGACCGGTTCTCAGACGGGTCGCCGGAGAACGCCGCGGCGCTGGCCGGCACCACGCGGTGGGGCGGTTTCCTCGATGACGTCGCCGCCTTCGATGCGGAGTTCTTCGAGATCGCGGCCGGGGAGGCCGACAAGATGGACCCGCAGCAGCGACTGCTGCTGGAGGTCACCCACGAAGCCCTCGAACATGCCGGTATCGCGCCGCAGTCGCTGCGGCACACCCAGACCGGGGTCTTCGCCGGAGCCTGCCTGGCCGAGTACGGCTACCTGGCGGCATCGGATCTGAGCGCGGTGGACCCCTGGTCGGGGACCGGCAGCGCGTTGAGCATCATCGCCAATCGGCTGTCATATGTGTTTGATCTGCGGGGTCCGTCGGTGACGGTGGACACCGCGTGTTCGTCGTCATTGGTCGCGGTGCACCTGGCGTGTCAGAGTCTGCGGTCGGGGGAGTCCGATGTGGCTCTGGCCGGTGGGGTGAACGTGTTGTTGTCCCCGGCGCCGACCCGCAGTTTCGACGTCGTCGAGGCCATGTCCGCCTCCGGCGCCTGCCACTCTTTCGACGCGGCGGCGGATGGATTCGTGCGCAGTGAGGGCGCCGGGGTGGTGGTGCTGAAGCGGCTTTCGGACGCTCGTCGCGACGGTGATCGGGTGGTGGCCGTGATTCGGGGGTCGGCGGTCAATCAGGACGGTCGGTCCAATGGGTTGATGGCGCCGAACCCGGCTGCGCAGATGGCGGTGTTGCGGTCGGCGTACGCCGATGCCGGGGTGGATGTGCGTGACGTCGATTATGTCGAGGCGCACGGGACCGGGACGTTGTTGGGGGATCCGATCGAGGCGCGAGCGCTGGGCACGGTGCTGGGTCGGGGCCGGCCGGTGGATGAGCCGTTGTTGATCGGGTCGGTGAAGTCGAACCTGGGTCACCTGGAGGCCGCGGCGGGGGTGGCCGGTTTGGCTAAGGCGGCGCTGGCGTTGTCGCGGGGCGTGATTCCGCCGACGCTGGGCTACGCCAACCCCAATCCCCACATACCGTTCGAGAACCTGCGGCTCAAAGTCGTTGCTGAACAGACTGATTGGGCTGATCGGGGTCGGCCGCGCCGGGCAGGTGTGTCCTCCTTCGGCTTCGGCGGCACCAACGCCCACGTCGTGCTGGAGCAGGCACCGCCGGTCCCGGCCCCGCAGCCGGTGGCGTCCCCGGCGGTGAGCACCCTGGTGATCGCCGGCAAAAGTCCGGCGCGGATCGCAGCGACAGCGGGGATGCTGGCGAACTGGCTCACCGAAGCCGGCGCCGAGGCCGACCTGGACCAGGTGGCCCACACGCTCAACCACCACCGCGGCGGGCATCGGCTGTTCGCCACGGTGTGCGCCCGGGACCGCGCCCAGGCGCTGGCCGGGTTGGCGGCGTTGGCGGCCGGTCAGGCCGCGCCCGGCGTCATAGGTCCGCACGACGGCCCATGTCGGGCCGGCACGGTGTTCGTCTATTCCGGTCAGGGTTCGCAGTGGGCCGGTATGGGCCGACAACTGATCGCCGATGAGCCGGCGTTCGCGGCCGCGGTCGACGAACTGGACCCCGCCTTCGTCGAGCAGGTCGGGTTCTCGCTGCGGGCCGTGCTGGAGTCCGGTGAACCGGTTACCGGTATCGAGCGGATCCAGCCGGTGCTCGTCGGATTGCAGCTGGCGTTGACGGCACTGTGGCGCTCCTACGGTGTGCATCCCGACGCGGTGATCGGTCACTCGATGGGTGAGGTGACCGCCGCGGTGGTCGCCGGCGCGCTGAGCCCCGCCGACGGTCTGAAGGTGATCGCCACCCGGTCCCGCCTGATGGCCCGGTTGTCCGGCCAGGGCGCGATGGCGCTGCTGGAAGTCAGCGGCGACGAGGCCGAGGAGTTCCTAGCCGATTACCCGGATGTGAGCGTGGCGGTGGAGGCCTCACCGCGGCAGATCGTGATCGCCGGGCCGCCCGATCAGGTCGGCGCGGTGATCGCGGTCGTGGCGGCACAGGACCGCCTGGCCCGGCGCGTCGACGTCGACGTCGCCTCCCATCATTCGATCATCGATCCGGTGCTGGCGGATCTGCGTGCCGAACTCGCCGATCTGAACCCCCGGACGCCGGGTGTCCCGGTGTTCGTCACCACCGGCGGCCAGCCGACCGACGGCACCGCGGTCTTCGACGCGGACTACTGGGCGGCAAACCTGCGCAACCCGGTCCGGTTCACCCAGGCGGTGGCCGCCGCCGGTGCCGAGCACGGCACCTTCATCGAGATCAGCCCGAATCCGGTGCTGACGTACGCGATCGACGACACCCTCACCGACGCGCATCATCACACCGTCGCCACCCTGACCCGTGACGATGACGACACGTTGGCCTTCCACACCCACCTCAACGCCACCCACACCACCCGGCCGCCGGTCACCCCGCACGGCGCCGAACCGCACATCGCATTGCCGACGACCCCGTGGCGGCACACCCGGCACTGGATCTCCGCGCCCGCACCACGCCACACAGGCGCGGCGGCACCGGCGACCGGCACGGTCCTGGGCACGCACACCCCGGTGGCCGGTGCGGCGTCCGCGCACCTGTGGCAAGCACGACTGGTGACACAAGGCAGGCCGTACCCGGGTGTCCGGCGGATCGAGGGCGTTGACACGGTCCCGCCGTCGATCCTCATCGGGACACTGGTCGCGGCAGCCGCCGAATGCGGCGCCGCCGGCGTCGAGGACGTCCGATTCGACAGTCCGCTGACCCTCGACCAGCCGCGGGCGGTTCAGGTGTTCACCGACGGCGAGACCATCACGATCTCCTCGGCGCCTGCCGATGTCGCCGATGGCGCCGAGCAGCACTGGATCGGAAACGTGACAGCCCGCATCTCCAGTAGGGCCGCAACCGGCGACAACACCGATGCAGCGGGCGGCGGCGCGTCAACCCTCGCGCCGACCCTCGACCCAGCCTCTTTCGACGAACTCATGAGCGGCTGGGGTGTGCAGGGCCGGGCCTTCGAGTGGTCGATCGATTCGCATGAGGAGACGCCGGGGCGGCTGCGCGCGGACGTCGTGCTGGGTGACGATGCGACGGTGCCGTGGACCGGCGCTCTGCTCGACGCTGCGATGGACCTCGCCCGTCTGGTCGGCCCGGCGGACGCACTGATGCTGCCGGTCAGCGCGGACAGCGTCCATCTCTCGGCGGAGGCTTCCGCCGAGCCACGCGGCGTGATCGACATCCGGCGTCACAGCGGTGCCGACGACGATCTCGTCGTTGACGTCCTCGTCCAGACCGCCGACCGGCGGACCTGTGCTGAACTGCGCGGAGTCCGTTACCAGACTGTGCACGGGTTCACCCCGCCCGCCGATCCCACCACGGTTGCCCACGTCATCGAATGGCAGCCTGCCCAACCCGGCGTCGAACCCGGCGTCGAACCCGCAGCCCCGGCCTCGGTCGCGATTCTCGGCAACAACGAAGCCGCGCAGGCATTGCGGGAGCGGTTCAGTGGCCTCGGGCACCCCACCGCCGATCCAGGCGACGCCCGCTACGTCATCTACGTGCCCGACATTCACGTTCCCGACGCGGGGACCGAGGAGACCCACGTCGAGACTGCGGCCCGGCTCGTCTGCGAAGTCGGCGCGATCGTCTCGCGGCTGGTGCAGCGCGACCCCCGCAGCCCGGCGACGCTGTGGATTCTCACCCGCGGTGTCTTCGAGGCACTCTCCGCGGAGTCCCAGCGGCAGAGTTGTCTGTGGGCACTCGCCGGCGTGATCGGAGCCGAGCAGCCCCAGTTGTGGGGCGGCCTGGTGGACATCGGACCCGATGACGACAGCGGCGGCTGCGCCACGACGCTGTCCGGAATCCTGCATGCGCCGGTGAAGTCGGTGCTGCTGCTGCGCGATGGCACCCTGCTGACGTCCGGTCTGGCGCCGTTCCCCGGTGACGCCGTGCGGCCCGCACTGCGCTGCCGCTCCGACGCGACCTACCTGATCACCGGTGGCCTCGGCGACCTCGGCTTGCTGATGGCCGGCTGGCTGGCCCAGCGCGGCGCGCGTCGTCTTCTGCTGCTCGGCCGTACCAGGCTGCCGTCCGGCAGTGCGGAAGCCACCGACCTCGCCACCCGGCGCCGGATCGCAGCGGTCCGCGCGCTCGAGCGCCGCGGCGTGATCGTGGAGACCGTCGCCATCGACTCGGGTTCCGCGGAGGCGATGCACGCTCTGCTGGCTGAGCGCGAGAATGACGGTGCGGCCCCGATTCGCGGGGTCATCCACGCCGCGGGCATCACCGAAGGCCAGTTGCTGACCGACCTGGAACCCGACCGGGTTCGGCAGACGGTCTGGCCCAAGATCGCCGGCGCACAGGTTCTGCACGAGGCCTTCCCGCCGGGGACCCTGGACTTCCTGTACTTCATCGCCTCCGCCGGGTCGGTGTTCGGTGTCCCGGGGCAGGCCGCATACGCCGCAGGCAACGCCTATCTCGACGCGCTGGCCCGTGCGCGTCATCACCAGGGTGACAACACCGTCAGCCTGGACTGGGTGGTCTGGGAGGGTCTCGGACTGGGCAAGGACGTTCAGATCGTCGTCGACGAGTTGGAGCGCGCGGGATCGCGCCCGGTCAAGCCGGCGGAAGCCTCCGCAGCGTGGGAGTACGCCAGCCGCTATGACGCCGCCCAGGTGGTGATGGCTCCGATGCTGGCCGGTGACTCCGACGCGGACAGCAATCAGATCGCCGCGCCGACGCTCGCGTGGTCTCTGATGGATCCCGAGGAACTGCGTGCCGAACTCCACTCGGGGCTGCGGGCCATCCTGGCCGGAGAACTGCGCATCCCCGAAGGCCAGGTCGAGGTGGATCTGCCGTTCGCGGAGATGGGCCTCAATTCGGTGATGGCGATCTCGATCCGGCGCCAGCTTGAGCAGTTCGTCGGAATCCCGCTGTCGGCGACGATGTTGTTCAACCACCCCACCATTACGAGTTTCGCCGACTACCTCGCTATCCGGCTGGTGCCTTCAACAGCCGGCGACGTCGAGGACGCAGAGGATGAATCGGCCGGAAGCGTGCTGGATTCTCTGTTCGACACCGTCGAGTCGGGGTCCTGACGATGAAGGGTTCCCAGGTGAGCCAGATAACGATTCCGGAGTTGGTCGAGCTCAGGGCTGACGAGCAGCCCGACGACACCGCCTACACGTTCGTCGACTACGAGTCCGATCCCGCCGGGGTGGCCGAAAGTCTTACCTGGTCGGAGCTTCGGGACCGGGTCGGCGTGGTTGCCGAGGCGCTGGGCAAGCTGGGTTCACCCGGTGAGCGGGCGTTGGTGGTTGCTCCGCAGGGTCTGGAGTACGTGGTCGGCTTCCTCGGGGCGATCCGCGCCGGGTTCATCGCCGTCCCGCTTTCGGTGCCACAACCGGGTCAGCACGATGATCGGATCGTCAGTGTGCTGCAGGACTGCGCCCCGGTCGCCGTGCTCACCACGTCTGCGATCGTCGACGACGTACGCCAGTACGCCCAGGCGCAGACCGGCCAGCGGCAGCCGCGGGTGATCGAAGTGGATGCCCTGGATTTCGATTCCCCGGCCAAACCCCCTGTGGTGGAGGCTTACCCGAAGGTCGCGTACCTGCAGTACACCTCGGGCTCGACCCGGGCCCCGGCCGGAGTGGAGATCACCCATAAGAACGCCATCGCCAATCTGGACCAGGCAGCCACCGAATACTTCGAGCATTTCGATGGTGTCCCCGAGGACCTGACCATCATGTCGTGGGCACCCCTCTACCACGACATGGGATTGATCCTGGGGTTGTTCTTCCCGCTCTGCGAGGGCCGGCCCGGGGTGTTGATGAGCCCGGTGGCGTTCATGCAGAAACCGGCACGGTGGATCCAGCAGATGGGCGCCTACCCCAGCGTGATCACCGCAGGACCGAATTTCGCCTTCGAGGTCGCCGTGCGCCGCTGCGCCGATGCCGATCTGGAGGGGCTGGATCTGAGTCGGGTACTGGTCATGATCAACGGTGGCGAGCGGGTTCACGGCTCGACTGTGCGGCGCTTCGCCGAGCGCTTCGGCCCGCTCGGCCTCTCGGATGCATCGATGCGGCCGACCCTGGGGATGGCGGAGGCGGCGGTGTTCGTGGTGACCTCAGCCGGCGGCCGGCCACCGACGATGGTGCGTTTCGATACCGAGAAGCTGGCGGCCGGGCATGCGGAGGTGTGCGAGGCGGGCGGCACCGAACTGGTGACCGCCGGAACGCCGCGAACCTGCGAGCTGCGGGTGGTCGATCCGGAGACGCTGCTGGAGAAGCCGGCCGGTGAGGTGGGCGAGCTCTGGATGCAGGGCGATCA
>Ga0164293_10002338_pt1 | contig 16097 bp, 15 predicted proteins | sample GEODES118metaG_FD_111487 | JGI IMG/M metagenome (GOLD analysis project Ga0164293, IMG submission 111487) | Eutrophic lake water microbial communities from Lake Mendota, Wisconsin, USA - GEODES118 metaG | ecosystem: Environmental > Aquatic > Freshwater > Lake | place: USA: Lake Mendota...
CGCGTCATAAGGCAGCTTGGTATAGATGGAGGGGGTGACGGCCAGGGTGCCGATATGGCCCATCATCAGGGTGTAGCCGTCGGGTGCAGCCTTGGCGACTCTTTCCGAGCCGATGGAGCCGCCAGCGCCCGGTACGTTGTCGATCACCACCGGCTGGCCCCAGGCCTCGGTGAGTTTTTGGCCGATGGTGCGCGCCAGGATGTCGGTGGTACCACCGGGCGTGAAGGGCACGACCAGGCGGATTGGCTTGTTGGGATAGCTGGCCGCGGACTGGGCCAGGGCCGAGTTGGCAGACAGGCCCAGGCCAAAACCGAGAGCCAGACCCCCAGCCAGCATCAGGCGGCGGCCGGTGCGTGGGTTGGAGAGGAGGAGGCGGGAGGAGGTGTAGTTTGCATTCATGCGCGAATTTTCGCATCGCCGCATAAGCCCTGGGAGCTACCCGGTATGGGTAGTGATCCCCCCTCTCACGGCACCCACCAATGCCCCGCCGCCACCAGCATCGGCAGCAGCTGCAGCTCGCTGTCGTAGTAGTCGGTGGTGAAGTGGGCTGCGTGGGCAGCCCACAGGGTGTCCAGCAGGCGCTGGTGGTCGGCATGGACCAGGCAGCCAACCATCAGCGGCCCGGCGACGCTTTCGGCAAAGTAGCGCCCGCCGATAGCGTCGCCATTCAAGCGGTACAGGCCCGCCAGTTGGAAGGGGTCGCCGCCGCAGTCGGCCTCCAGAAAACGCACCATGCGGTCGACCACCTGGGCCCAGCGCGCACCCCCGAGAACACAAAGTCGGTGCCCCAGCGCCAGGGATTGCGGGTGGCGTTGGCGTCGTAGTCGCCTTCCCAGGCGCTCTCGATCAGCCAGCCTGGCGAGGGGGAGGGCGTGGCGGTGTCGCAGTCGACGATGAAGCCCGGTTGCAGGCCGGCCAGTGGCGAGTAGGTGGCCACGATGGCCTCGACCAGGGCCAGGCAGCGGTCGATCGCCCGGTCCCAGAAGGCGTCGTCGGTGGCGGCGCGAAAGCTGCGAAAGTGACCGACCATGTGGTCGGAGGTGCGCGAGTTGGCCCGCTGCGGTCCGCGCGGCTCGCCGCTCGCAGCGAAGTTGATGGACTTCAGCGCGTTGATGCTGGCCAGCGCCTCGCGCCGGTAGTCCACCGCGCCCGCCGACCCCCATTGGCGGTCGGCCATGAGCAGGGCCAGGGCCATGTCTAGGTCACCGTCGGTGGCGTTCCATCCGTCGCCGGCACTGCTCATGTCGGCCGCCAGGCGCCACTCCATCAGGTAGGCCGCTTCGGGATGGCCGCTCGACATCCAGGCGTGGGCCGGTCGGCCGCGCGCAGTGCGCAGCAGGCCGTCGAACAGGGCTTGCGCCTCGGGGTCGTGGCCGGCCATTACCACGGTGATCAGCAGGCCATAGCCCATGCCCTCGGAGACGGTGGCATAGGCGGTGTTGGTGAAGCGCACATGCAGGCCGTCGGCGATGCGCTGGCCGGCCAGTGAGCCCGTGCTGGCGGTGAAAGCCGGTGAGGGCCGCAGGTTGGCGGTCTTCCAGGCGCCGTAGCTCGCACGGATGGCGTCGTCCATGGCGGAGGTGCCCGGGGCGCTACCGGCCACTGTGGGTGCAATGCCGAAGGGGTAGCGGCCGCCGACCAGGGCGCGGCGCTCGCCGAAGGGAAAGGCTGGCTGCGTGCCATGGTCTGGCGAGGCGGGGGGGCTGGTGCTCGCGAGGGGCTCCGCCCCTGCACCGACACCGGGTGACTCGGGGTTGGAGCCACCGGTCCCGCCCACAGCGCCTGCTGGAGGCGCACCCCCGCCGCCGCAGGCAGCGAGGACGGCTGTGGCCGTCACGGCCAGTGCACCGGCCCGCATGAAAGTCCGTCTCAACATCGCATCGCGCTCCCGCCAGCCGATGGCTCGGCAGCAGCTTGCGATGGTGTAGGCCTTGTCCTAAGGCTCTGTAGGCGAATGCTTGCGCAGGTATCCGCTTGTCACCGGCCGCCGGGCGGTGTTACCCGGCGGGTCCTCGGCCTGCCGGAACTTACGTTCGCTTGCGCCGGGGCATGATGAATTCGATCAGCTGCTCGACTCGCCGGCCGTAGGGGGGCGCCAGCAGCCCGGTGGTCGCCCAGCGCGCCTGGTGGAACACCGGCCGCAGCTTGGAGAAGGTGGCGAAGCCCTCGGGGCCATGGTAGTGGCCCATGCCCGACTCGCCCACACCGCCGAAAGGCAGCTCGGACTGGGCGACGTGGAACAGCGCGTCGTTCACGCTCACCCCGCCCGACATCACCCGCTCGAGCAGCGACCGCAGCAAGCGCTGGTCATGGGTGAAGGGGTAGAAGGCCAGCGGGTGCGGGCTGGCGTTGATGGTGTCCACCACCGTGTCGATCGCGTCGTAGCCGATCACCGGCAGGATGGGCCCGAAGATCTCCCGCTGCATCAGCGCGCAGTCGGCCGGCGCGTCCACCACCACATGGGGCGCCAGCCGGTGGCCGGCTTCGTCGCGCGCCGCCCCGGGCAACAGCGGGATGACCGTGGCACCGCGGGCCTGGGCCTCGTCGAGGGCGTCGACCAGACGGCGCCAGGCGGTCGGCGAGATGATGGAGGTGTAGTCACGGCTTTCCAGCGAGGCGTAGCGGGCGGGCACGATCTCGCGCGCCATCGCGACGAAGTCCTGCACCCGGTCACGCGGCACGAAGACATGGTCGACGGTGGTGCAGATCTGTCCCGCGTTCAGGCATTTGGTGTACAGAATGCGTTCGGCCGCCAGCCGCAGGTCGAAGTCTGGGCACACCAGCGCCGGCGAGCGGCCGCCGAGCTCCAGCGTCACCGGGCACAGGTTGCGCGCGGCCGAGGCCATGACCGCCCGCCCAGTAGGGGCCGATCCCGTGAACAGCAGGTGATTGAAGGGCAGCTGGGAGAAGGCCGGGCCGACCCCGCCGGTTTCGTCGACAAAGGCCAGGACATCCGTGGGCAGGTAGGCGGGCATTTCCTTTACCAGCAGGGCCGCCAGGGCGCGCGAGTTCTCGCTCATCTTGACCATCGCCCGGTTGCCCGCAGCCAGGATGACTGCCAGCGGCCCGAAGCTGAGGTTGACCGGAAAATTCCAGGGCACGATGACGCCGACCACGCCCAGCGGTTGCGGGATCACCTCGTTGCGCGCCAGGCCGAAGGCGATGCGGTCCACTCCACGCCGGCGCGGCTTCATCCAGGCGCGCAGGTGTGAGAGTGCGTGCTCGACTTCCTTGAGCGCAGGCATCACCTCGGTCAGCAGGGTCTCGTGGTGCGAGCGATGGCCGTAGTCGCGGGCGATGGCCTCGCACAGCGCCTCCCGGTGGTCATGCAGGAAACGCTGCAGCGCCCCCAGCCACTCCCGGCGACGGGCCTCGGAGGGCATTGGCTCGGCGCGGCAGGCGGCGCGCTGCGTGGCGAGCAAGCCTGGCAGGTCGGGAAGGGGTGTGTGGGTGGGGGAGGGGGTGTCCGTCATGGCGCCTCGCTGGGTAATACGCTCCGATTATCGACCGGTGCCGGGGGCGAATACCCGCGGCTGGCGCAGCGCTATTTCCAGGGCCTCCACGGCATCCTCCAGACCGCGCGCCAGATCGTCTAGCCGGGCTTCGTGCCCGGACGCCAGCCAGGCCTCGGCATGGTGCAGCCGCAGGTGTTCCTGGTGAGTCAGGAATTCCCGTAAAGCCGCGTCTGCCTGGCGTAGCCGCGCCATAGCGGGTTCGAGCGCCGGGAAGTGGTGCCGCTGCAGGGCCTGCAGCCGCAGCAAGGCGTCTTGCGCGCCGCGCGTGGCCTCTTCAGTCATGTCGGCGGTGACACCGCTGGCAGTCAGGGCGCTGCGCAGCGCCGCCGCCCAGACCGCATAGCGCGCCAGTGTGGCCTGGAACGTTTGCTGCTGCGCCAGCGCCTCGCCTTGCCGACGCTGGTGACGGATCAGGAGGGCGCTGGTCACGGCTGCCAGTAGCAGCCCCATCAACGCTGCCAGGAAGAGAGACAGTGGAAGACTCACAGCCGAGTGTCGCCAGCAACAGACCCGGCTGTTGTGGGACACCGTCGAGCCTGCGTGTGCGCTTGTGCCCGTCTGCCCGTGTTTGCTGGTGAGGACTCTGTTGCCCGCAGGTTCAGGCCGCGCCGTAGCTGCGCAGGCGGTTGTAGAGCGTCTTGAGGCTGATGCCCAGGGTCGCAGCGGCTTGCTCGCGGTGCTGGCCGTGGTGGCGCAGGGTCGCCTCCACCAGGCGTCGGTCGGCCTCCGCCAGGGAGATGCCCAGGGGCAGTGAGAGCCAGTTTTCCGTCTGGCCGCGTTCGCCTCCTGGCGTGCCGGCGTCTGAGAGCGGTGCCGCCACTGCCGACGCTGCCCCAGTTGCCAGCGCAACCCTGGGGGCCCTCTCCCAGCGGCCTCCCAGCGCAGGCGGCATCCGGCGTAACAAGGTGGCGAGCAAGTCCGGCGCCAGGCAGGACCCCTGACTCAGCACCCAGGCCCGCTTGAGCACGTTGCGTAATTCACGCACATTGCCCGGCCAGTCGTGGTCGATGAGCGCCCCGAGGGCGTGGACTCCGAGCACGCGGCGCACGCCCTCCTGCTGGCCGATCTGCTCGAGCAGGTGGGCTGCGAGCAGCCCGATGTCCTCCCGGCGCTGGCGCAGCGGTGGCAGCGTGATCGGGAAAACGTCGAGCCGCCAGAACAGGTCCTCCCGCAGCACGCCCTCGGCCACCGCCTGCGCCAGGTCACGGTTGCACGCCACCACCACCCGCACATCGGCCTCGAGGGTGCTGGTGGCGCCTACCCGCATGAAGCTGCCCGATTCGAGCACCCTCAGCAACTTGACCTGCATCGGAAGTGGCATCTCGGTGATTTCGTCGAGAAACAGCGTGCCACCCGCCGCCTGCTCAAAAAAGCCCGGATGCAGCCGATCGGCGCCTGTGAAGCTGCCCCGCTCGTGACCGAATAGCTCGCTCTCGGCCAGGTGCGGCGAAAGCGCGCCGCAATTGACCGCCACAAAGGGCCGTGCGCGCCGTGGGCTGCGATCATGGAGCATGCGCGCCACCAGTTCCTTGCCAGTGCCGCTCTCGCCGGAGATCAGGACGGTGAACTGTGTCGGTGCCACCTGCATGATCTCGTGGTAGACCGCCTGCATCGGCGCGCTGGCGCCCACCAGCAGCCCGAATCGCTCGGGCGGTGCCGCGTCCCGCGGCCCCTGCCGGTGGTGTGCCAGCGCCGCCTGCAGCTGCGCCTGGCTAAAGGGCTTGACCAGATGGACGGGCGCGCCCTCGGCCCGGTTGCGCAGCACCGGCGGCAGCTGCGCGCTTGCGCTCATGACCACCACCTCGGGCCGCCCGAGCAGCTCGGGGTCATCGAGCAGGGCCAGCCCATTGCCGTCGGGGAGTTGCAGGTCCAGAAGCAGCAGGTCGGGCGCTTGCAGCGCCAACTGCCGGCGTGCGTCCAGCAACGTACCCGCGCAGGCGGCGCTCAAGCCCTCACCCGACGTCACCGCGGCGACCATCCGGGCGGCTTCGGCGTCGTCTTCGACGATCAGTGCATGGGTCATGGCCTGCGGGTCCCGCGACAAAGCCGCACACCCTAGCCGCAACCCCGGCCTTTGCGTACGCGCTGCAACCTCCGGTAACCGCCGCCGACCCGGGCAAACGGCAAGTCTTGCCGCAAGTCCGTGCACGGATGCCAGGCCAGCCCTGCCCCCGCCGTGACGCAATCCTCGCGCTCGCATCTGTGCCGTGTGACAGAGCGTTTCAGACCTCACGCCATGTGCCAGCAAGCCTGGCGCGGCACGGGGCTTGCGGCACCCCCTCGGAGGCCTGTTCGCGCCGGCCGTTGCCGCACGTGTGTAGCCCCAGCCGAGGTGTGACCGAGATGATTCCTTCCTTCCAACTTGCTGCGGGCCTGCGCCAGTCTGCTTGTGCCCAGACATCGCTTTCGCCGCGCCTGCAGCAGGCCGTGCGCATGCTGCAGCTGCCGACGACCGACTATGTGCAGCTGCTGCGGCAGGCCGTCTGCGACAACCCTTTCCTCGAATGGGCCGAGGAGGGCTGGCCGGGCACCGAATCGGGTGCCGTGACGGACACCGAGGACGCTGCAGGCAAGAGCGCCGATGCGTCGGATGCCAGCACCAGCGAAGCCAGTGAAGCCAGCGAAGCCAGTGAAGCCAGTGAAGCCAGCGAGGGCGGTGCAGGCGCCGATGCGGATGCCGAGACCTGGCCTGCCGCGCCCGGCGAGGGCCGCGAGGGCGGCGAGGGCGGGGCCCGAGGCGATGCGCTCCAGCACCGCCTGCCTTGCCTTGTGACCCTGGCGGAACACCTGGCTGGGCAGTTGCGGCTCCTGCGGCTGCCAGAGCGCGAACGCCTGTTGGCGTTGGCCCTCGTGGATTGCCTGGACGACGACGGCTACCTGCGCATGCCCCTGTGCGAACTGGGCCTAGCGCTACCCGGGCTGCTGCCAGCGCCGCAGCTGCATGAACTGTCCTTGGCGCTGGCGCGGGTGCAGGCCCTGGAGCCAGCGGGAGTCGGCGCGCGAAGCCTGGGCGAATGTCTTGCCTTGCAGCTCGGCCCGGTCGGAGAGCCCCCGAAGCTGCGCGCCCTGGCCCTGGCCATCGTGCGTGAGCACCTGCCCGCCTTGGCCGCCCACGATCTGGCCGGCTTGTCGCGACGCCTCGGGCACACGCTGGGCCAGGTGCAGACGGCCTGTGACCGCATCCGGCAGCTCGACCCCCGACCGGGCTCACGCATCGGCGCGGTGGCGGCTGGCACCATCATTCCCGATGTGGTGGTGCGCCGCCGGCAGTCGCAATGGGTGGCCCATCTCAACCCGGCGGCCCTGCCACGCTTGCGACTACAGCAGACCTATGCCGACTGGTACGCCAGCCACCGCGAGCAGGGTGGTGTGGTGTTCGGCCGGCATCTGCAGGAAGCGCGCTGGACCCTGCGCAACGTGGAACAGCGCTTTGCCACCATCCTGGCCGTCGCCCGCGCGATCCTGCAGCGCCAGCACCGCTTCCTCGCGCTCGGCCCTCTGGCCCTGCGGCCTCTGGCCCTGCGCGAGATTGCGCAGGAGGTTGGGGTGCACGAGTCCACGGTCTCCCGGGTCACGCACCAGAAGTACATGGCCACGCCCTGTGGCCTGTTCGAGCTGCGTTTCTTTTTCTCCCGGGGTCTGGCCACCGACAGCGGCGGTCATTGCTCGCCCACTGCAGTGCGCGGCCTGATCCGTTCACTGATCGCCAGCGAGCCACGCGAGACGCCGCTGTCCGATGTGGCTCTGGCCCGTGCCCTCACGGCCCAAGGCCTTCGGGTAGCGCGCCGCACCGTGACCAAGTACCGGCAGCAGCTGCGAATCGAGCCAGCCGCGCGGCGCGGCCCCTCCATTCGCTAGACTCGGGCGTGCCGGTCCTTGCGCCGGTGAACGCCCCCATGTCGCCCCAGCTCCCACCCCGCCCTGCGCCCACCGAGTCCGAGTGGGTCGAAGCCGAACTGGTCCGCACGCTGATGCGCGCGGCTCACCAGTCGCAGTTCGCTGCCTGGCTGGTGATCCCCATCTACCTGGCGCTGTTGGCGACCAGCGGCAGCGGCCTGACCCTGCTGGCCTGGGGCGTGGTCGCGGTGGGCCTGAGTGCGCTGCGTTCTGCGGTGCTGCTGCGGTTCGAACGCAGGATGTCGGCGGCCGACACAATGGCGGTACTGGACTTTCATCGGCGTCACCAGTGGCTGTGGCCGGCCACTGGCCTCACCTGGGGCTTGGCACCTCTCCTGTTCTTTGACGGCACACCACAGGCCTACCAGTTCGGCGCCTGGCTCACCCTGTCGGTGATGGCCATGATGGCGGTGACGGTGCTGTCCTCGCATCTGCCCACCGCACGCCTGTTTGTCCACCCGCTCATTGGTGCTGCCCTGGCCGCGGTGCTGTGGCGGCTGGGCCTGGACCTGACCGCCGGCGCGCCGCTGGTGGACTACTGGATGGTGCTGTTCCTGCTGCTGTTTTGGCTGGTGCTGCTGCAGGCCGCCCGGCGCCAGCACCTGACCCACCGGCGCAATTTTGAATTGCAGTTTCGCAATACCCAGTTGATCAACTCCCTGACCCGCGAGACGCAGGCTGCGCTGAATGCGGTGGAAATCAAGAACCGCTTTCTGGCCAGCGCCGCGCATGACATTCGCCAGCCGGTGCATGCCCTGCAGCTGTACGCCGACTGGCTGGCCAACGAGCCGGAGATGGTGCGCGACATCGCGCCCAAGATCGTCCAGTCAACCCGGGCGGTGAACACCCTGTTCGACTCCCTCTTTGACCTGGTGAGCCTGGACTCGGGCCATATCCGCTTGCAGGTCGAGGACCTGTCGCTGGATGCATTGCTCGCCGAACTGGAGCTGCAGTACCAGCCCTTGGCCCAAGCCAAGGGCCTGACGCTTCGCGTGCGTCACTCGGGGCCGCTGGCCGGCGCCAGCGTGCGCTCCGACCCGCTGCTGTTGCGGCGTATCGCCGGCAACCTGGTGTCCAACGCAGTCAAATACACCGAGCGTGGCGGGGTGCTGGTGGCGCTGCGTCCGGGCGACACGGGCCCGGTGCTGGAGGTTTGGGATACCGGGGTGGGGATCGCGCCGGTTCACCAGAAGGAAATCTTCCGCGAGTTCTACAAGGTGCATCTGCACCAGGGCACCGAGGACGGCTTTGGCCTGGGGCTCTATATCGTCTCGAGGCTTTGCCACATCCTGGGGCACCCGGTGAGCCTGGCGTCGCGTCCGGGACGAGGCAGTGTGTTTCGCCTCGCCATCACCCCGACCGACCCCGTGCAGGCGGCGGCGCGGGCGGCCAGCATTCAGTAGCTCAAGAAGCGATCTATCTTTCGATAGCTCAAAAAGCGATCCACGTCCGAGATGTTCAAAACGCGAACCCTCATCAGGTCGCTCATCACGTGATCTAAGATCGCGTCGCTCAAAAAGAGATCCATCACGAGTCGCTCTTGAAGTGATCCATCCCTGCGATTGGCAAGGCCCTTATGCATCGGCTTTCGTGCATCGCCCCCCATGCATTGACCTGCGCACAGGCGTAAAAAAACCGGCCACTCGGGCCGGTTTCTCAGAGCGGAATTGCCGCGCTCAGCTGCCCAGCAGGCCGTGCACGCGCGCGTAGTGAATGGTCTGGGTGCGGCTCTTCACGCCCAGACGGCGGAACAGGCGCCACAGGTGCACTTTCACCGTGTGCTCGGAGATGCCCAGTTCGTCTGCGATCTCACGGTTGGAGAGGCCCCGGTCGAGCATGACGATCAACTGCTTCTGCCGCTTGGACAACTTGTTATCAGTGGGCGCGAGCTCTTCGAATTGGCCGTCGGCCGCCAGCAGTGCGCGCAGGGCGTTGCCAATCTCGCCGGCGCCGGCAGACTTCTCGACATAAATGTCTGCGCCTGCATCTACGCACAGCTCTTCGCAGTCGGCTGCAGGCGACGCGGACAGCACCGCCAGGGGCGTGTTGGGAAAGAGGTTCTTGATCTCGTGAACGCCCGAGGTGCCGGTGGTGTCGGGCAGCTTCAGGTCCAGGCAGATCAGGTCGGGCGCGCCGTGCTGGCGCACCGCTGCGTCGAGCCCGCCCATGCGTTCAAGCTCCACCACATTGGCGCCTGGTCGCAGCCGGCGCATCAGCATGACCACGGCTTCGCGCATCAACGGATGGTCGTCGATGACATAGAGATTCATCGGGGGGGTGGTTTTGGTGGCCTGCATGGTGCTCTCGTACGCAATAAAAGGTTGTCTTCGTCCCACTTTATAGCAGAGCTGACTAATCCGCCTGCATCAGCTTGGACAGGGCATTCCCCAGTTCGTTCTCGGGCACCGAGTGGGGGCGTTCCACCTGACCGGCCAGTTTGGCCAGTCCCGCGGCACCTTCGGCCCGCAGTACGCCCACCGCCTGACCGGCTTCCCGGGGGGAGGCGAAGCCCTGGCTTTGGAGCAATACCCGTCCACCTGGCTCGACGAGCTTGAAGTAGTGCAGACCGTCGGCCTCTCGGTATTGCTTGAAGGCGGGGAGGGCGGCCTTTTCTGCTTTTTCGGCGCTTTTGGCGCCTTTTGCAATGGGTTGGCTGGCCAGATTGCGCAGGCCCACTGCCTGGCGCAGCTCGGACATGAACGGGGTGGCGACCGCACGGGCCCGTTCTGCGCCGCGCCGCAGGATGCGCTCGAGTTCGGTCGGGTTCTCCACCAGGGACTGGTAGCGCTGGCGCATGGGCGCGATTTCGCGGTCGATGCGCTCGAAAAGTAACTGCTTGGCGTCGCCCCAGGCAATGCCTTCGGCGTAGGCGCGGCGCAGGCTCTCGGTTTCCTCAGGGGTGGCGAAGGCCCGGTAGATCTGGAACAAGGCCGATCCCTCGGTGTCCTTGGGCTCACCTGGTGAGCGTGAGTCGGTCACGATGCCGGCGATCTGCTTGCGCATCTGGGCCGCTGGCGTGAACAAACCGATGGTGTTGTCGTAGCTTTTGGACATCTTGCGCCCGTCCAGGCCCGGCAAGGTGGCCACCGACTCATCCACCGCGGCCTCGGGCAGGGTGAAGTGCGGGCCATACAGGTGGTTGAAGCTGGCGGCCATGTCGCGCGCCATCTCGATGTGCTGGATCTGGTCGCGCCCGACCGGCACCTTGTGTGCGTTGAACAAGATGATGTCCGCGGCCATCAGCACCGGGTACATGAACAGGCCGGCGGTCACGTCGGTGTCTGGGTCAGCGCCAGCTGCCTGGTTCTTGTCGACCGAGGCCTTGTAGGCATGTGCGCGGTTGAGGAGCCCCTTGCCGCAGACGCAGGTGAGAAACCAGGTCAGCTCCGGAATCTCGGGGATGTCCGACTGCCGGTAGAAGAACACCTGCTCGGGGTCCAGGCCGGTGGCCAGCCAGCAGGCGGCAATTTCCAGCGTGGAGCGCTGGATGCGGGCCGGGTCGTCGCACTTGATGAGCGCGTGGTAGTCGGCCAGGAAGTAGAAGTTCTGGGTGCCGGGGGTGCGGCTGGCCTGCACCGCGGGCCGGATCGCGCCCACGTAGTTGCCCAGGTGGGGGGTGCCGGTGGTGGTGATGCCGGTGAGGTAGCGCACGGCGTCTGGGGCGGGGCGGGTCATGGGAGGCAGGTCGTCCGTGTGGGGCAAAAAATCGGTTCGAGGTTGCTGAGGTGGTGAGCCTGGGGTCGCGATGGGCGTCGTGCTGTGGGATTAAGCGGAAAGTATCAGCGGAAAAAATGGTCCAGCGGCGACAGCAACAGGCCCAAGGCCTCGTAGCCCAGAGTCATGAGGGGGTTGAGCCAGAGGCTGCCGACCACGCCCGCGATCACCAGGCCCAGCACGATGAAAAAGCCCCACGGCTCGATGCGGGCCAGCACGCGGGCAGCCGGCAGTGGCAGCAACCCCACCAGGATGCGGCCGCCATCCAGGGGCGGCAGCGGAAAGAGGTTGAAAGCCCACATCACCAGGTTGACCCGCACGCCAGCTTTGCACAGTTCGATGAAGAAGCGCTCTTGCACGCCGATACCAGCCAGAACGACCAGGGCCACGGCCCAGGCGATGGCCTGAATGAAGTTGGCAGCCGGGCCCGCCAGCGCCACCCAGATCATGTCCCGCTTGGGGCGGCGCAACCGGCCGAAGTCCACGGGTACCGGCTTGGCGTAGCCGAAGAGGAAGTTGCCGGCAGTGGCGAAGTACAGCAGCAGCGGCATCAGCACCGTGCCCATGAGGTCGATGTGAGCCAGGGGGTTGAGCGTCACCCGGCCCATGACGGTGGCGGTCATGTCGCCGAAGCGGCGCGCCGCATACCCGTGCGCCGCCTCGTGCAGCGTGATCGCAAACAGGACAGGCAGGGCGTAGACCGCGACGGTCTGGATCAGGGCGTTGGCATCCACGGTTGGGATTGTCTCAGAGCCCCAGCACCGACAGTTCCCCCGCACCCTCCCGCATCACCACCGCCTCCCCGCCGCTCGCCATCGGCGTGAGGTCCACCACCGTGCTGGGCAGGTGGGGGCAGGCGCCGGCGTCGATGACGGCGGCCAGGGCGTGTTCGAAGCGTTCGCGAATCTCCTGCGCGTCATTGAGGGGGTCGGTTTCGCCCGGCGGGATCAGGGTGGCGGCCAGCAGCGGACCGTCGTGCAGGGCCAGCAGGGCCTGCAGCGCTGTATGCCCGGGTACGCGCAGACCGATGGTCTTGCGCTGCGGGTGGCTGACCCTTCGCGGCACCTCTTTGGTGGCCTCGAGGATGAAGGTGAAGGCCCCCGGGGTGGCGGCCTTGAGCAGCCGGTACTGGCGGTTGTCGACCCGGGCATAGTTGGCCAGCTCGGAGAGGTCTCGGCACAGCAGGGTGAGGTGGTGCTTGTCGTCCACCTGCCGCACCTGCCGCAGACGCTCCACCGCGGCTTTGTCGTCTAGGTGGCAGACCAGCGCGTAGGAAGAGTCGGTAGGCACCGCCAGCACGCCGCCGGAGGCAAGCAGGGCGACCGCCTGCTTGAGCAGCCGCGGCTGCGGGTTGTCGGGATGCACCTCGAAGTATTGCGCCATGTCGCGAGTATCGGGCAGGCCCGGAGCAGGGCTGGCGACGCGTTCGGGCCGGCCCTGTCTTGCGGGGCGGGGCGGGAAGGAGCGTGGCGAGCGCTCAGCGGCGCTGCTGGTACAGCGTGAGCAGCGCGCTGCCGATGCCGCACAGGGCAATCGCGACCATCCCCACGGTGGCCCAGCGGTCGGGCACCGCTCCGGTGACGACCCAGCCTGCCAGCACCGCAAAGGCGATCTGCGAATAGGTGAAGGGCATAACCTGGGTGGCCGACACCCGCTGGAAGGCCATCACCCACAGCATATGCCCCAGCGTCGCGCTCAGGCCAAGCCCCACCGTCAGTCCCCAGACCCAGCCGGGCAAGTGGGACATGTCTGCCAGCACCAGGGCAGGCAGGGTCAGGACGGTGCAGGTGAGGCTTGTGTACAGGTTCGTCGTGACCGGGTGCTCGGTTCGCGAAAGCCGGCTGGTGAGTAGCTGAAAGACGGTGTTGAAGACCACCTGGCCCAGTGGCAGCAGCATGACCCAGCGGAAGTCGTCGGTACCGGGCCGGAGGATGACCAGTGTGCCGGCGAAGCCCCCCACCAGGAGAAGCCAGCGCAGTGGCGGGACCACCTCTTTGAACAGCAGGCCCGCGATGGCGGTCACGGCCATGGGGGTGAGCATCATGATGGCGGTCATTTCGCCCACCGTCATGAAGCGCAGGCTGGCAAACAGGCAGGAGGTGCCCATCACCAGAGTCATGCCGCGCAAGATCTGCAAGCCCCGCTGCTCGGTCTGGAACATAGCCCGGCCTCGAAGCGGCACCGCCAGCAGGCTGGTGGCCACTGCCTGCACGGCGAATCGGATGAAGACCACCGCCAACAGCGGGGCACCGGCGTGCAGCGCCACTTGAGAGAGGGTGTCGGAGGTGGCGAAGACGGCCACCGCGAAGATCGCCAGCGCAAGGCCAGCCAGCTGCCGCCCTTGGCTCACGTGGCGGGCCCCTGCTCGGGCCGGCTCACCGAACCCGGTCCGCCAGCAGCTCCCACACCGGTGTCAACTGGCCGGGCAGCAAGGGCAGCTTGCCCAGGTCCGTGTGGCTTTCCTCGGGGCTGTGGAAGTCGCTGCCGCGGGAAGCGGCCAGGCCGAACTCGAGCGCCGTCTCGGCGTAACGGATGGCCTCGGCGTTGGTATGGCTGCCGGTGACCACCTCCACGCCACGCCCGCCATGGGCCTTGAACTCGGAGAACAGCGCCCACTCTTCGTTGGCGGTGAAGGCGTAGCGGGCCGGGTGGGCAATGATCGCCATTCCGCCCGCTTCGGTGATCCAGCGGACCGCGTCCCCCAATTGGGCCCAGCGGTGCGGCACGTAGCCCGGCTTGCCTTCGGTGAGGTACTTTCGAAAGACCTCGGGCGTGTCGCGGCATGCGCCCACCTCCACCAGGAAGCGGGCGAAATGGGTGCGGGAGATCAGCTCCGGGTTGCCTACGTAGCGCAGCGCGCCCTCGTAGGCGTCGTGGATGCCCACCTTGGCCAGTTGCTCGGCCATCTCCATGGCGCGGGCGCCTCGGCCTCCGCGGGTGGCCGACAGGCCCTGCACCAGGGCGGCATCGTCCGGGTCGAAGCCCAGGCCAACGATGTGCACGGTGACGCCGGCGAAGGTGACCGAGATCTCGGTGCCGGTGAGGTAGCGCATGCCCTGCGCCTTGGCCGCTGCCAGGGCACGGTGCTGGCCGCCGATTTCGTCGTGGTCGGTGAGGGCCCAGAGGTCGACCCCGTTGGCCGCAGCGCGCGCGGCGAGCACCTCGGGGGTGAGGGTGCCGTCGGAAACGACCGAGTGGCAGTGCAGGTCTGCATTAAGGATAGACACCCCCCGATTCTAGGGGTGCCCCGGGCTGGGTCAGGCCCTCTTGTGAGCGCCTACTCCGATTTCCGCCGATCGGACTGCCAAGGGTGAGACAATACCTAGTTACATGACCGCTTCCTTTTCCAACCTCGGCTTGTCTCCCAATCTGGCCCGCGCCGTGGCCGAGATGGGCTACGAGAACATGACGCCCATTCAGGCGCAGGCCATTCCGGTGGTGCTCACCGGCCGCGACGTGATGGGCGCCGCCCAGACCGGCACCGGCAAGACCGCCGCCTTTTCCCTTCCTCTGCTCGAGCGCCTGCTCAAACACGAGAACAGCTCCACCTCGCCGGCCCGCCACCCGGTCCGTGCCCTGGTGCTGCTGCCCACCCGTGAACTGGCCGACCAGGTCGCCCAGCAGGTCAAGCTCTACGCCAAGTACACGCAATTGCGCAGCACGGTGGTCTTTGGCGGCATCGACATGAAGCCGCAGACGCTGGAGCTGAAGAAGGGTGTGGAGGTGCTGGTGGCCACCCCGGGCCGGCTGCTGGACCACATCGAGGCGAAGAACGCGGTTCTCAATCAGGTCGAGTACGTGGTGCTCGACGAGGCCGACCGCATGCTGGACATCGGCTTCCTGCCCGACCTGCAGCGCATCCTGTCTTATCTGCCCAAGCAGCGCACTACCCTGCTGTTCTCGGCCACCTTCTCACCCGAAATCAAGCGCCTGGCCAACAGCTACCTGCAGGACCCGGTGGTGGTCGAGGTGGCTCGCCCCAACGAGACGGCCTCCACCGTGGAGCAGCACTTCTACAGCGTGACCGACGACGACAAGCGCCAGGTGCTGCGGCAGGTGGTGCGTCAGCGCGGCATCTCGCAGGCCTTTGTTTTCGTCAACAGCAAGCTCGGTTGCGCCCGGCTGGCTCGCGCCCTGGAGCGCGAGGGCCTCAAGACCACCGCCTTGCACGGCGACAAAAGCCAGGACGAACGTTTGAAGGCGCTGGCCGCCTTCAAGGCGGGCGAGGTCGACCTGCTGGTGGCCACCGATGTGGCGGCGCGTGGGCTCGACATCAAGGACGTGCCGGCGGTCTTCAACTTCGACATTCCCTTCAACGCCGAGGACTATGTCCACCGCATCGGCCGCACCGGCCGGGCCGGCGCCTCTGGCCTGGCGGTGACCTTCGTCACCTCCGGAGACGGCCGCAATGTGGCCGACCTGGAAAAGCTGCTCAAGAAAAAGCTCGATATCGAGGCTTTCGAGTTCGATGACGAGCGTCCGCGTGGCCGTATCAACGACGGCCGCCGCAACTGGCGCGAGCACGGGGTGGATGAGCCGCGCGAAGGTCTGGACATGCCCCGCCATGCCAGCACCCGCCCTGAGCGCGGTGATCGCGCACCGGCGGCGCCGCGCACCCCGGCAGATCCCTTCTTCAGCCAGCCCTACGAGGCGCCCGAGGCGACGACCACCGAGGCCAAGCCGGCGTGGGAGGCCGGTGCCAAGCCGGCGGCCAACCGCATCTCCGCCAATATCAAGCCCAAGCGCAAGCTCGCGGCCTTGTTTGCGTCGGTGCCGGCAGAGCCAGCAGATTCGGCCCTGGCACCTGAGGCGCCCGCCGATCAGTCGGCCGGGTCCTGAGCCGGCTCGCAGCGCACCTGAATCAGTTCGTCGTCTGCGCGCAGCGCGCCCAGGCGCAGTGCGCTCAGGCATCCCCCCCAGACGCAGCCGGAGTCGAGGGCCAGCAGGTCCGGTCGTCGCAGCACGCCCAGC
>Ga0164293_10002339_pt1 | contig 16096 bp, 13 predicted proteins | sample GEODES118metaG_FD_111487 | JGI IMG/M metagenome (GOLD analysis project Ga0164293, IMG submission 111487) | Eutrophic lake water microbial communities from Lake Mendota, Wisconsin, USA - GEODES118 metaG | ecosystem: Environmental > Aquatic > Freshwater > Lake | place: USA: Lake Mendota...
GGTAAAACAGTCTGGGTCAAGGGTGAATGCGTACAACTTAACGCCTTAGCAAAGCTAGTTGTAAAAGCTGCTAATAATCGATCAATTGGTACGACTCCCGCCATGTGTAATGCCGCCAACAACTCTGGCCGAGAAAACTCTCCGAAGGGATGGATGGGTGCCATGGATACGTTTAATCAAGAATTAAGGGCGAGGACTCAAGGGCAGTAGCCGACCCCAATAGTCGGTTGAGAATATTAACCTCTCAACCGACAAGGTCTAAGTATGAATGTTGAACGTCACTGGATGATACAACTCTTGCTCAATAGATCGACTGCACGGAAGTTAGCTCATGTGTTGTGCGCTCTTGCACTCACTCTCCTCGCCTCTTGTAATCCAACGGAATTAACGCCTAAGAATGCCAAGAGTAGTGTGATGGCGAATGACGGATCACTCACTGGCATGGCCTATGTTTATGAAGATAGTCCTTACGTTCTTGGCGGACCAAATTACGGACCAAGTAATGTGTCGATGTCATCCTTTTTGAACCCTCTTGCTAAACTCATTACTCCTAATAATTCTCTGACAGGAAACTGTACGATGAATTTTTATGGGCCTGGTGTGACGATAAATGATTGCGTGCGCTCACTCTCAAAAGCATCAGCTTCCACTCAGCCACTTCCGAGGAAGGCCGATGGGACGTATATTTTTCCCACAGACTCATCAGAATTCTATCAAGTGAACTCTTTGTATCATGTGAACCTAGCGAACAAAATGTTTCATGATAAATTGAATTTTGCCTATCAGCAGGCAATGAACATGGATGTGTATGATGAGCCTAAGTCTATACCATCCTATCTTATGAGCTCAAAACTTTTTTGGTTTAAGGCCATGTCGAGTATTGATAAAAAAATATTTAACTTTGATTATCTAACAACTTACTCCCAATGTGATCTTGAAGGAAACGCTTCTTTTAACCCAACTGGTCCGACTCTTTGTTTCGGGGGACTTAAACAACATCCGGGGTTTTACTTTATCCAAGACCCTAGTGTCATTTATCATGAGTTGGGCCATGCCTATATTGCACTCATGATGAATCTAAGAAATGGAGTTAATTCATCAAACTACCATCCCCTTCGTTCAAATTTAGGGGGATTCGGTTACGATGAAGCCGGATCGATTGGCGAAGGTGTCGCCGATTATTTCAGCTACATGATGAATAAAAGAGAGCGCTTAGGTGAATTTGCTCTCGGGAAAATTTTTAAACAAGCGAGACCCCTAACGGAATCAGATGATCTCCATAGTATTCCAGGTATCGAAGAGACGCCTGAAGGAAGGCTCTCTTATCCTCAGTTTCTACTCTATGATCCGAATAATCCAGACGTTATTTTTGAAGACGTTCACTACGCGGGTCAAATCGTATCACACTATCTTGTTGCTCTCACAAAGGAATTAAAAACGAGCTGCTCTCTCACGACTCAGCCTGATGGCGGTCATGATCAAGCGACATCGCTAGTTCTTCTTTTATTATCCGAAACACTCAGTGAGCTTGGTGATCTCAATGCGAGAGGTGTTGATGGATATAATAGTGGCATGGAGAATTTTTCAATTCCACTCACAGGATCGGACTATTTTGTAAATCTAGATGTCACAAATTCTTTCTTATGGTCTCAGTTTAATAATCCGGTGACATTTCGAAGATTTTTCCAAACTTTTGCAAAAAATATAAATAAGTATATTTCTTACTACAGTCCACCAACAAGAGAAGGGATATGCCCGCTCTTTACAAAAGATAAATCCGAAAAGCTTTTGGATGATTATGGTCTTTTGTTGTTTAAAACCTACAATGATAATGGGAATTCAACGAAGGATCGAAATAGAAATATCCAGACAGCCGTATCTCAATACGCAACACCAACCCTGACTCCCGTTTCAGAGAACAATCGAAGAAAATCAGTTCTCGTATCAAAAGAGCTTATAGAGCTTTCAACTCGGACCACTGAAAACCCAGACCGTGTAGGATTTTATATCATTGATAATAGCTCCGACATGGAAGCCGTTCTAAAGGAGCTTCTTTACAAAGGATTTACAGTTCCAACGAGTCCCAATGTTTCAGGAACCATTTACAACAATAATAACATCCGAATTTCTCCAGGGGAAATCCTGGGTCTCATTCCGAACCTTCTTAATAAATCAAATAGCCCAATCGCCGGCGTTCAACTTCTTGCCACAGATTGGGACCATGTGCATATCACTGAAACACAAACCGGCCATTTTAAACCCTGTGTGATTGACTCTGTAACCACTGAGGAACAAGGTGGTGAAAAGAATGGAACCTGCACAAGCACTGATACAAATTATAAACGTCTCATAAAAGATAGTGCTTCAAATACCTTTCCTTCGTCTGCAGCGGCTCCTGTTTGTATGGTTCTCTCAGAAGAGGGGGAAACATCGAAATGGGTTTCTCAAAATGAATTTAGAAAGAAGCAAGGTTTAAGTCTACTCGATAAAGATTGCCTTGGTTATTCAACCTCAACAGTGAGTGATCAAGACTTCACCTTTAACCCTCATGAATGCTTAGTAAGATTCTTACCTGGTGCTAATGACGCCTTTTATTCAAAAATTGAGCCACAAAAAAGTTATTATGAATCTGTGATTAAAGATTCTGAAGGTGGAAGCTTTAACATCGGTAACGTTCTTCTTTTGGAAGTTAACAAATGGATTCCACCTGGGACGAAATTTCGTTGTCGCCTTCGTGCTCGATTTAGTAATTGCTCTGATTGCTATACTGATGGGAACTTTAGCAATGATGACTTCATAGACTCCGATTACAACGGGCACAAGCCATTTAAGGTCATTAATTTTGATTTTGAAATCAATGACTAGTCGATCATTCAAAATATTATCCATCATTCTCGCTCTCTTTATTTTGACTTATCTCTTCGTAGGTCAAAAAAAAGATGATTCACGATCAACTCTCTCAACACCTAAAAACGACTTAAAAAAACATGTGATTGACGTTGATAATCTTAAAATCGATGGGAGACGAGTTATAGGTCTCCCGGCGGGGAAAGAAAAAGAATCTCTTCCTAAAATTCACCTCTCTAACCGGCCAACGAATGAGTGGGATAAAGGTTTAGAAAATGCGATTCGCAATCAAGGTGGTGATGGAATAAAAGATGTTCAACTAAAAAGTGTGGATTCCTTTATTTGGACTCAAGATGGCCAATCGCTCTTTGTTGAATCCGTCATCGTAAGTTTTAAAAAGCCTAATAACGAAGAAATCTCATTTAGAGTACTCGTTGACTCTGAAACGGGTAAAATTTTAAAAAATTGGGATCAACCCATTTTTGATCCAGCGAATCCGAGGGACAATTTTAGAATTAAAATTGATCCAAGATATCACAATGGAAGTGAGAACTAGAGACTGGCTCCCTTCTCCTTTAACTTTACATCCAACTCTTCAATAAGCTTCGGATCAATTTTGGGAACTAACCCTTGTGGATCCACCTGAAGTTTAAAGTCTTGTGAAAAGAACTGACGAAGAGCATTTGTATCCCCTTGATAAATCTTTTTCACCATTTCACTATCGGTATTTAATCCAAAATAAGAAAGAATCGAGTTCGATAACTGAGGTAAATAGGGAGCAAAGAAGGTCCCAATGACGAGGACGTAAGCAGTCGAAATGGCAATAGTCTCTGCTGCTTTTTCTTGATCCGTTTTAAACTCCGTCCAAGGAGCTCTCTCAGTAATAAATTGATTCACCTTTGATCCAAGACTGAGGAGATGCTCCTGACCCTTTTTAATCTGATAGGAATCAAGAAGCTCATGATACTCCTTAATGAAATCCTCTACACCCTTAAGGTGCTCAATGAAAAAAGCATCAAACTTATTGGCCTTCATACCCGCTGGCCAATTTTTCGCAGAAAACTTCATGGCACGGTTAATGAAATTTCCAATATTGTTCGCAAGTTCTGAATTAATCTTAAGCTCTAACCCTTTCCAGGTAAAACTAGAGTCTGATGTCTCTGGAATAAGTGACGTTAAATAGAATCTAAGAGCATCAGAACCAAACTGCGTGATGGCCTCATCAGCATCCACATACCAGCCTTTTGATTTTGAGAACTGCTTTCCTTCAAGATTCACATACTGATTCGCCGGAAGATCAGTCACAGGATTAACAAAACCAGTCCCAAGACACATCACCGGGAAAATAATCGAGTGAAAAATGATATTATCTTTACCAATAAAGTTTACGATGGTGACATCCTTGGCACCCCACCAATCCTTAATGTGATCTTCTTTAGAATGAGATTGTTTTAGAAATTCTTTGGTGTTTGAAACATAACCAATAGGAGCATCAAACCAAACGTAAATCTTTTTTCCTTTCGCTTCCGGAAGTGGAACATCTATTCCCCAATCAAGGTCACGCGTGATCGCGCGATCCACGAGATTGTCTTTTGTAAGAGATTCAACAAAAGGAACAACATTTTTTCTCCAAACAGGTTTTCTCGTTTCAAACCACTTTTGAAAAGGTTCATGCATTTTTGAAAGCATAAGGTACCACTGGTAGGAGTCCACCGCCTTCACCTCTTTTGAGCCACAAAATTTACAAACGGGTTTCAAAAGTTTTAATGGATCAATCCAAGTCCCACAATCTGGACACTCATCACCTCTTGCTTCAGGATAGTGACAAACATAGCACTCCCCTTCCACAAATCGATCAGGGAGCATATTATGACAGCTCTGGCACTGAAGTTGTTGCTCGGCCTTCTTTTCGATTAAGCCTTTTTTCAAAAGGTCATTAAACCAAACAAGAGTTTCCTCTTTGTGATAAGGGGCAGAGGTTTGTCCAAAAAAATCAAATTTAATATCGTATTTTTCAAATAGATTTTTGTGGGTTAGGTGCCACTCATTGACGTATTCTTGATAACTTTTTCCCGATTTTTGGGCGTTTTGCATGATTGCAACACCATGCTCGTCAGAACCGCAAATATGAATCGCTTTTACTCCCTTGAGCTTCTTGTGCCTCGTAAAGATGTCGGCAGGAAGATAAACCCCTGCAATGTGACCGAAATGGATAGGTCCGTTGGCGTAAGGGAGAGCAGATGTGATCAAATACTTCATAGTGCCTCAAATAAAGGTATTTACAGATGGAAAATAGTCTACAAAGTAAGGTCTTTTTTGTCTTTTGATTTTGACACATTCTCCCCCCTTTTTTATTCTCGATTCACATGATTTCTCTAGATGGTTTAAATCCTGAACAACGCGAAGCTGCCGAAACGGTGCAAGGCCCAGTTTTAATCCTGGCCGGCGCTGGATCCGGAAAAACACGCACTGTCACCTACCGTATTGCTCACATGCTCACAAATCTCAAAATTCCTGGTAAAAATATCCTAGCGGTAAGCTTTACCAATAAAGCTGCTGCGGAGATGAAGGAGCGAGTCTCTCATCTCGTCGACTCACGTCAACGAAAAGGCATTACTCTCTCAACTTTTCACTCATTGGGTATTCGAATCCTAAGAGAAGATATCCACCATCTGGGCTACAACAATTTATTCACAATCTACGATCAAGCGGACCAGATGAGTATTGTAAGAGAAGGTCTTAAAAATTACCGCTCAAATAAGTCTTATGATCGCGGTATCATCATGTCGAAAATCGGATATTTAAAAAACCAAGGAATATCTGCCGACGAGTTTCCGAAAAGTAAATTTTATGATCCTGAAAATAATTATGATGGTGCGACAGAGTACGTTTATCACTTCTATCAAGACAAACTGCAGTTCTATAACGCCCTCGATTTTGATGATATTCTTTTTTTAGTCGTTAAACTTTTTAAAAATTTTCCAGATGTAGCAAAAAAATACTCGGAGAGATTTAAGTACATCATGATTGATGAATATCAAGATACAAATTCTCTCCAATTTGCTCTCATCCAAGGACTCACCTCAACTCATCACAATATTTGTGTCGTTGGAGATGATGATCAGTCGATCTACGGATTTCGTGGGGCCGATATTTCAAATATCCTTAATTTTGAAAAGCAATACGACAATACCAAAGTTATTAAACTAGAAGAGAATTACCGCTCTACCTTTCCCATTTTAGATTTAGCGAATCAAGTGATTAAAGAGAATAAAGATCGTAAAGAAAAAACCATGAGGACCTCCCAGATGGAGGGTCACATGCCTCTGCTCTGGGCCGCAGCGGAGTCAGATCATGAAGCCGCAATTGTAGCCGAGGAAATTATAAAGCTCCAATCCCACGGCATAGCACTTTCAGAAATCGCTATTTTATATCGCTCTAACACTCAAGTTCCCCCTTTTGAGGACCAACTTCGCATTTCTCAGATTCCCTATAATATTATCGGTGGGCAAAAGTTTTACGAAAAAAAAGAGATCAAAGACATTATTGCTTATCTTACTTTGATTCAAAATCCACGAGATGAGTTGGCACTTAGACGTATCCTTAATGTTCCGAATCGTGGAATAGGCTCAGTGAGATTAAATCAAAATCTAGAAAAAGCTCAAGAACAGAAACGACATCTCTTTCAGGTCTTGGCTGATGAAGAAGAACATGAGGGAACTAAAAACTTTGTTGAGATTATTAAAAAATATCAACGGGTATTTAACGAGCAGTCTCTTTTAAATGCCGTTACGAATCTCATTGATGAATTACATTATTATGATTTTATTGATAAGAGTTATGATCAAGTTAAACTTGCAGCAAGAAAAAAAGATGATGTGAAAAACTTCCTTCTAACTGCTGATCGATTCCAAGATAGATACCAAGAAGAGGCCACATTAAAAAACTTTGTTGAAAGACTTCTACTCGCTGATTCTCAGGATACACAAGCTCCAGGTGAGGGATTTAAAAAAAATGAAGTCACACTTATGACCTTGCATGCCTCTAAAGGTCTTGAGTTTGATTATGTTTTCTTAGCTGGAATGGAAGAAGAACTTCTTCCCCATAAAAAAACGATTGTGGAGAATTCCGACATAAACGAAGAAAGGCGTCTCTGTTATGTCGGTATTACAAGAGCAAGAAAAAAACTTATTATGACCTATGCCAAAGAAAGAAAAATTTACGGGAAAATGATTCCTCGTTTTAAATCTAGATTTGTAAATGAACTCGTCCACTGCTATAAAGAACTCGATCGTACTAATTTTGGAGACATGAGCGAAGACGAAGTAAAAGACTTTAAGAAAAGCTTTTTCGGGAATCTCATGGATAGCTTAAAAGAATGAAAATTTTTGATCTTATTACACAATTTCACAACTGGCTTTCAGATAAAGACTTCATTTGGTGGCCCTTTTCTTTTTTAAAACCATTGCCCAATGAAGTCATGACATTTAAGTTAACGACCTACATGACATTATGTTTTGGTGGCCTCGCTTTCCTTATGTTTTCTATTATGGCGATCATGAATAATGCCTTCAACTTTAGTTATGGGGCCTCTGTCTTTTTTTCTTGTTTTGGCGGTTTTTTCATTTGGTTTAATGTTGTAACGAAGCCCTTGTGGAATCGTCGAGCGCGAGCTTTAAAGAAATAGAAAAAGGCCATCCGTGGCCTTAATGTATCCATCCTTGGAAGACCTCTTCCTGACGGTCAAAATTTATTTTTGAGATGTTTCTTGTATGAGTTCAGTACCAGATGTGAAACCGGTAATTGTGTAACCGCGAGGTAAATACAGACCAAGAGTGAGAAAAGAGATCAGAATATCTTGAGGGTTTTTATGTTCATAGATAATGAGCTTAGATATTCCGTCATATCCAGCCTCTTTAACTTCTTCATCAACGTAAACGACATGCTCCTCAGGCTCAACCCCCCAAAAATAAAAATCACGATGGCCTACAATAGAAACTTCTTTTTGGTGATTCGGATTGCCTTCGAAAGAAACAGGAACCGCTTGATTTGATCTAAAATGAATTGTGGTACACCCAGATAAAATAAATAAAGAAAGAAGGATATTTTTCATATCCTTTAATTCTTTATTTCGTTAAACGACTTGTCAAAAATTATTTTTAGCTATGTTTAAACGTCGGTTTCTTTTTATCAATCATTCCGTCGAGAGCACTAAAGTGGTCCGATGATCGTTGAGTAATTCCCTGATAGGCCGCCATCAATTCTAGATGAGAAATTAAATCATTCTGATAAGCGTGAGTGACTGATTTCTTTGTCATTTGTAGAGCAATCGGTGGAAGCGAAGAAATTTGATCCGCCAAATCTTGCGTTGTTCTTCTGAGCTCTTCCGGTAGGACCACTTGATTCACGAGTCCAATTTTTAAAGCTTCTTCTGCTGAAATATTTTTACATGTTAAAAACATTTCCATCGCTTTCCCAAATCCAATTAATCGAGTGAGAAAAAAAGCTCCTCCATCACCAGGAACGAGCCCCACTCTCGCAAACGTTTCTGCAAAAATCGCCTCACTCGAAGCGACTCTTAGATCACACATAGCTGCTAAATCGCAACCAGCTCCAATGGCAGCTCCATTAACCATCGCAATCAGTGGGGTTCTCAGCTGAGAAATAGCGATTGGAATTTGCTGAATGCCTGCCTGATAGGCCTCTCTAAGTTCATTGGACTCGCCAGAAAACATTCCTGTTTTCCCTCGCATGGCCTTAATGTCACCACCGGCACAGAAATTTTTTCCTGATCCAGTTATAATGATCACTCTGATCCCATTATCAATATCAGCATATTTAAGCACTTCCACCAGTGCAGAAACCATTCCACTTGAGTACGCATTACTCGCTTCTGGTCGATTTAACGTTATCCATAGTGAATGGTTAACTTTTTGAACAATAAGGTCTTCAAAATTTTTTAAATAAAAACTCATATCTTTCCTGTATTCAAATAAGCTCTTAAAAACTTTGATTCTGTCGGTCTATTGATTTTTTCAAGTATAAATTTGGATGCAGCTGCCAATTTTGAAATGTCGATCCCAGTATCTAGGCCCTGAGCATTCATCAAGTACCAAACGTCTTCAGTGGCGACATTTCCAGTGGCACCTTTGGCATAGGGACATCCACCAAGGCCTCCTGCCGAAGAGTCAAATGTCGTGATTCCTTCTTCAAGAGAGGCATAAATATTTGTGAGGGCCATGCCACGAGTATCGTGAAAGTGCATCGCCATTTTTCCAATCGAGAACTCGTTCTTAAGAACTCTGATAAAACTTCTAACCTGTTGAGGAACGGCCACTCCGATAGTATCCCCAACGGAAACTTCATAAACACCTAAGTCAAAAAGTTTTTTCGTAACAGAAATGAGTTTTTTAACATCCATCACTCCTTCATAGGGACAACCAAAGGCCGTGGAGACATAACCTCGAATCATGACACCATCAATTTTGGCGGCATCTACGACTTCCTTCATCCGTTCGAAGCTTTCATCAATCGTGGCATTGATATTTTTTTTCGTGAAAGAGTCTGAAGTTGCTGTAAAGATAGCGATCTCTTTTACTCCAAGAGATTTAGCTGTCTCATAACCTTTGATATTTGGAACAAGACAAGGGAAACTAGCTCCCCTTCCAGAGAGCTCATTATTAACTCTTGTAAAAAGTTCAGAAGCATCGGCCATCTGCGGGATCGCAGGTGCTTTCACAAAACTCGTTACTTCAATAGACTTTAGGCCACTATCTACGAGCGACGAAATAAATTGAAATTTGTCCTCAGTAGAAAGAATTGATTTTTCATTTTGAAGTCCGTCTCGAGGACCAACCTCTACAATTCTAATCATTCTTGAACCTCAGCAAGTGTCACGCCTCCTTGAACAAGCTCTCCCACTTTGTAGCGGATCTCTTGTATCGTTCCATCTTTATCGGAACGGATTGAATGCTCCATTTTCATCGCTTCCAAAATAAGAATCGGCTCACCTTTTTTAACCTGAGATCCAACATCTTTAAGGATTTTAAAGATTTTTCCAGGCATTGGGGATTTAAGTCCACCAGATACAGCTCCAGATTTTTTTATTTTTTTACCCTGTGCCGAACCAAGAGCTTCTCGTCCGTTTGAAAAAATCATGGAGTCACCGTCTCTATTTGGTGAACTCACGGCGGCCCTAAAGCGCCCTCCGTTATCAAGAATCAAAAACTCCTGATCTTTTGAGATGAGCATGTAAAAATGCTTCTTTCCATTAAGGATGAAACTTACTGAATCACCCTTATGAGAAAATTCTTGAACCTTAACTTCCTGTCCATTGATGAGAAATATCTTTTCCATAATTAATTCCTAAATCCAATAAGTTCAGTCCATGGATTTTTTAAAACTTCAGTTGATCCATTTGAAACTTTTGTTGTCCCACTGAAACTTAAAGCCGCTATTAAATCCGCAAGATCTTGATCCGAATGAACTCTTGGTTCTAATTCAGTTTTATGATCTGGGATAAAATGCGTATGAGTGAAGCCTGAAACAAAATCTTTGTGGGCAAGAATTCTCTTTAAGTAATCTCTATTGGTTTTAACCCCAAGGAAAAGAACTTCATCAAGACTATGAATACTTTTTGAAATTGCTATTTCCCTTGTCTCTCCCCAGACAACGAGCTTCGCGAGCATAGGATCATAATTAACACCCACTTCTGTTCCATCAAGAAAACCGCAGTCTAGTCTTACATCTCGTAAAGTAGGTGTTCCGATGCGATCAATTTTACCAATAGAGGGCATAAAATTTTGATCTGGATCTTCAGCATAAATCCGGCATTCGATCGCTTGCCCTTTCTGCTTTATATCTGATTGCTTAACAGGGAGTTTTTCTCCCTCTGCCACAAGGATTTGATATTTTACGAGATCATGTCCAGTCACCATTTCTGTTACAGGGTGCTCAACTTGAAGCCTCGTATTCATTTCCAAGAAATAAAATTTTCCGTCTGGTGAAAGAATAAACTCAACTGTTCCTGCTCCTCTATAATTAATGCCGGAGGAAATCTGAACCGCAGTTTCACAAATCTTAAGTCTGAGCTCCTGAGTAAGATTTGGAGCTGGCGTTTCTTCCACAATTTTTTGATAGCGCCGCTGAATGGAACACTCACGTTCAAAAAAATGAAGATGATTCCCATGAGTATCCGACATTAATTGAACTTCAATGTGTCTTGGATTTACGACATATTTTTCAATGAGCACTTTATCGTTTGAAAAAGCCTTGAGAGCTTCAGACTTTGCCCCACTGATGGCTTCCTCAAGTTCACTGTCTTGGTGAACAATTCTCATCCCCTTACCGCCACCTCCGGCAGAGGCCTTAATGAGTACAGGGTAACCAATTTCTTTGGCTTTAGAGCAAAGAAATGACAATTCCTGATTGTCTCCATGATAACCAGGGATCATAGGGATGTTAATTTTCTCTAAAGCTTTTTTAGATCCAATCTTATCCCCCATGAGAGTAATCGATTCGGGAGTTGGGCCAATAAAAATAATTCCAGCTGACTCAACCATAGAAGCAAACTCAGTATTTTCGGATAAAAATCCGTAACCTGGATGAATGGCATCCGCATTGGCCTTTTTCGCCGTTTCAATCAGTTTTAGTTTATTTAGATATGTATCTTGAAGTGTTCCAGAACCCAATGAATAGGACTCATCAGCAAAGAGTGCATGCGGAAGATTCTTATCATCTTCGGCATAAACAGTGGCCACACGAATTCCCATTTCTTTTGCTGTCTTTAGAACTCTGAGAGCAATTTCTCCGCGGTTAGCGACTAGTATTTTTTTTATTTTCATTTTTTCATCCATGCTGGTTTATCTTTTTCTAAAAGAGCTCTCATGCCTTCTTGGCCCTCAGAGCTCACTCTTCTCTCAGTTATCATTTGGCAGGTAAAATCTTCCGACGACTTCAGATTCTTCATCACTTCGCGAACGAGTCGTTTTGCTTCTTTTGCTGCCTCAGGACCTGCCGCTAAGAATTTCTTTTTTATCTCATCTACTTTTTGATCAAGATCATTTAATGAACAAACTTCATGAACAAGTCCCATGCGTTTAGCTTCTTCAGCACTAAATCTCTCACCAGAGAGCATCCAGGCCCTAGCATTCGACTCACCAATTTTTGAAATACAGTATGGAGAAATCACTGCAGGGATAAGTCCAAGCCTCACTTCAGTAAAACCCATGAGGGTTTCTGGTGTGGCAATAACATAATCACAAACACTCACAAGCCCCACTCCTCCGCCTAATGCATGGCCATTAATTCGACCAATAACAGGGATGTTGCACTCATTGATGGCAGAAAACATTTTAGCGAGCCTTTTTGAATCTCTAAAATTTTCTTCCTTAGAATAATTCTTCATCGCTTTCATCCAGTTAAGATCAGCGCCTGCACAGAAGCTTGGACCCCTTCCTGAAAGGATGATGAGTCTTTCATCCTTAAAAGATTCGAACAAAGAAATCATCTCTTCAATGAGTTCAGCATTAAAAGCATTGTGAAGCTCTGGCCTATTTAGCCATACTTCTTTAACTCCAAGTTCTTTTTCTACGACCTCTAAATATTTCATCATTACATCCTAAAAACACCCCAGCGTGGATCTGGGAATTCTTCATTGTGAGTGACACTTAAGCAGAGTCCAAGGATGTCTCTTGTTTGAGCAGGATCAATCACACCATCATCCCAAATTCTTGCTGATGAATAATAAGGTGAGCCCTCTTTTTCATATTTATCTAAAATTGGTTGCTTAAACTTTTTAACTTCCTCATCACTCATATGAGCTTTTCCAGAGGCCTTCAAACCATCTTGCTTCACTGTCGCAAGCACATTGGCAGCTTGCTCTCCACCCATGACTGAAATACGGGAATTAGGCCACATAAAGAGAAATCTTGGATCAAAGGCACGACCGCACATACCATAATTTCCGGCGCCAAAAGATCCACCAATCATAATGGTAAATTTTGGAACCTTCACAGTCGAGACGGCCGTTACAAACTTAGCTCCGTGTTTAGCAATACCTTCATTTTCGTATTGCTTACCCACCATGAAACCAGTGATATTTTGAAGAAAAATTAAAGGTACTTTTCTTTGCCCACAAAGTTCAACGAAGTGAGCTGCCTTTTGAGAAGACTCTGAAAAAAGAATTCCGTTATTTGCGACAATACCTACTAAATAGCCATGAATTTTTGCAAAACCAGTGACGAGTGTTGTGCCGTATCTTTCTTTAAATTCTTGAAACTCAGATCCGTCTACTAGACGAGCAATAATGTCACGAACATCAAATGGCTTTCTAGTATCTTGTGGAATGATTCCATAAATTTCATCCGTTTTATAGAGAGGAGGTTTCACTTCTCCTTTAATAAATTTTCCCGGATGTTTTGAGCGGTAGTTAAGAGTCCCAATAATATTTCTAGCACTCTCTAGAGCATCTTCTTCAGTTTCAGCAAAGTGATCAGCGACTCCAGATTTTGAAGTGTGCACATCAGCTCCACCTAAGTCCTCTGCACTCACCTCTTCTCCAGTCGCGGCCTTCACAAGAGGTGGCCCACCTAAGAAAATGGTCCCATTACCCTTTACGATGATTGTTTCATCACTCATCGCAGGAACGTAGGCGCCACCAGCTGTACAAGAACCACAAACAACGGCAATTTGCGGAATACCCAATGAGGACATTTGAGCTTGATTATAAAAGATTCTACCGAAATGTTCCTTATCAGGAAAAACTTCATCTTGCTTAGGTAGAAATGCTCCACCTGAATCGACAAGATAAATACAAGGCAATTTATTTTGAAGGGCAATCTCTTGCGCCCGAAGATGCTTCTTAACAGTTAATGGGAAATAAGTCCCACCCTTTACAGTAGCGTCGTTGGCCACAAATAAACACTCTACTCCGTGAACAAGACCAATTCCTGTGACCATACCTGCCCCAGGGACTTCCTCATCATAAACACCATCAGCAGCAAGAGTTGAAAGTTCCAAGAAGGGTGAACCAGGATCAAGAATTTTTTCAATTCTCTCACGAGGCAAAAGTTTTTTTCTCGCTTTATGTTTTTTTACGGCATCGTCACCGCCACCTTGGCGAACTTTTTCAATTCTCGCTTTTAGTTCACCTGCTAGGGCGCGATTAAATTCTGAATTAATGACAAATTCTTTTGAATTGGTATCGACTTGAGAGGACAGTGGCTGCATAAAAACCCCATCTTTTATGAATAAAAATAATAATTTAGTCTAACGTGAAGAAAGGACTTGTGACAATCATTCAAGCAGTGCATCAAATGGATAAATTATTCGTGATGAGACCGTTGATGAAGTATTGAAGATACGCCTTTAAAAGCTCTCCAGAATCAGAGCGATGAGGGGAAAGTCTTCCTGAATCCCAATCATATTCTTGTCGAGAATCTAAGGTAAAAAGGAAATTTTCAGCCACCATGAAGTAAGTTGTGCCGTCAGCATAGTTTAAGGCGAGGCCAACATCATCGTTAAAGGCACTCACACTAGTTGCCGGCATTTCCCCTTTAACTTCCACAAGATCTAAGACGGTTTTAGGAATATCCGAATGTTGGGTCACCTTTTGTTTCGTCTCTGGTTTTATTCCTGGGCCCAAAACAAGAAGTGGTACTCTGTAACGGCCAATTATATTTGAATATTTTTTAGTTTCCACTTTTTGAGAATGATCGGCGGTAATAATGAAATAAGTGTTTTTAAACCACGATTCGTTTTGGATCGATTCAAAAAATTTTCTAAGTGATAAATCAGTGTAACCGATACTCTCATGAATCTCTAAAGTGCCTTTGGAAAATTTTCCCTTAAATTCATCAGGTATTTTATAAGGCTGGTGCGAGGATAATGTGAAAACGCCCACGAGAAATGGTTCTTTCAACTGGGAGATTTGTTTTGCAGTAAATTGCAGAAAAGGAAGATCAAAAATGCCCCAAGTACCATCAAAATCTTTATCTCCGTAATCTTCTTTTGAAAAATATTTATCAAATCCATTAGCGAGGGTATAGGCCTCAAAACCCATGGTCCCTTTCGCTCCAGCGTGGAAAAAGAAGTTTGTGTAACCGGCCTCTTTTAAATTTTTTGGAAAGCAATTGAATTTGTTCCCAGCATAAATTGATTTACTGATTGGTTCATTAAGTAAAGAAGGTTGACCACACAATAGAGACGGTAAAGACTCTATCGATCGCCTCCCATTAGCGAGGTGCCGATCAAAATAGGCTCCCTTGTTTTTTAATTCAGATAAGAAAGGAGCATAACCTTTTTCAACATATTCAGAAGAAAAACTTTCAAGAATAATTAAAACAACGTTGGCCTTGCTTTGACCTTTAAAGACTTCTCGAAATTCTCTTCGATTTAGGATGATATTTTTAGCATCATCATCTGATTTAAAATAATTTAGCTTCTTCTTTGGTTCATTTTTGAGTGTTCTAAGAAAATGATACGGACTATTCAGAACAAGGTGCCCCAGCTCATTTTTACCTTGAATAAAAGCCGACTGAACATTGATTGATTTATGCTGAAGCCCACCTCTTATACCAATAAATGAAACTCCAATAATAAACAGACTAAATAAATGAGATCGCCATGAGGACTTCAACTCTATCAAAGAAAAGTACTTTCTATCAAAGTAGTAAGATGCGACTCCAAAACTAAAAACGAACAGGGGAAGATACCAAAAATTCTTCACGAGCTGAGGGAGCTGATCAAGGATATCATCAGTGATCACAAATAAATCATAACTAAGCCTTTTTCCCATAAAGTGAAAAAGTTCAAAGTCATCAATAGCAATTAAAATCGCAGTCGAATTTAAGATAACAAAAAGAAGGCGTTCAAAAAATAATACAAATGAATTTCGAGTCAGAAAAAGACTCAGGAGGATGATTGGAGAATTGACCAGTAAAATGGCAGCAATATCAAAACGAATTCCTAGAATAAAACTCTCAAAGATTTCATCTTGAGTAAAATGTCGATAGACTGACAGATGATAAAAATAAAAACCAATTCTTAGTAGAGTGTAAATGAAGAGAAGAAGAGAAAATCTTTTAAATAATCGAGTCTGTGTAGAGGTAAAAAATATCATTATTAAAAAATAAAAAAGCCCACGTTTTGTGGGCTTTTTTTATAAAAATGGAGGGTGCATCTTGCTATTCTGACACCAAGTGACCCTGGCACTACCTTCGCCGCAAGTGAGCTTGACTTCCAGGTTCGA
>Ga0164293_10002341_pt1 | contig 16085 bp, 11 predicted proteins | sample GEODES118metaG_FD_111487 | JGI IMG/M metagenome (GOLD analysis project Ga0164293, IMG submission 111487) | Eutrophic lake water microbial communities from Lake Mendota, Wisconsin, USA - GEODES118 metaG | ecosystem: Environmental > Aquatic > Freshwater > Lake | place: USA: Lake Mendota...
CGCTGAATGTTGGTTAACAGGATGTCAGTTCGTATGTATGAATTATCAAACAATGGATGAATTTATGACCTTCTATTTAGATAAATTTTCTAAATTTAGTCTTGTGCTTAAACCTGCTAAACTTAGATATAAGCCACCAACTTACGCAGAACCTACAAAACAGAACCCCGTAGTCAGTTTTGCGCCATTACAACATTCAACACCATTTTACAGTATTACTTATTGATATGTATTTTTTTCAAAAACATATTCTTCTGGTTTATCTGATGGATATTTACAATCATTTGTCTCTTCAATTGTTATAGATGACTCAATATTTATGACTTCACCATTTTTCCAATATATATGTAAAACATTCAATTTTATATATACTAACTATCAATATCTGGATTATTATTAAGGTCTTTTAATGAATTTATGTTATTTGGTAATTCAAAATAAGCATAAAAGATATATCAGCACTTTAAAACATTGTTTTCCATATTCATAATATGAATATAATATATTACTATTTATATCCATATTATCAATTTTGTATATATTATTGTTAGTTGCGATTAAAATAAACTATGATTTTCTATTTATATGGTATAAATTAATATGAGTTTATATAAAAAAATTATCCTTATAGATATACGAAATGATAGTGAATGTATGGAAAAATATTTAATATCAAACAATAAATTAATATCTATTTATAATATTCCACATAATCATATAGCATTTAATAAAAAATGGATTATAGAATTGTCTAATGACGCATATGTATATATTATTTGTAGATCAGGAAATAGGAGTGATAAAATAAAAAACGCATATTTTAAAGATATTCAAAATATTATTTCATTGGAGGGTGGAATATCAAACATAAAAATTTTCGAAGGCATTGCTATAATAATAGACAGAGGAGGTTGGGGTAAAATGCAATATGTGCAATTCTCATTTTTAGTTATACTTTTAACTATATTTTTACTTGTATATCAATATTATTCTAGAATAGACATGCTACTAATTTTAAGCTTAATCATTACTTTTGTATTATATCAATTAATAAGTAAAACTTGCTATATTGAAAAATTAATTCCATTATATCAAACATCACTTTAACAATAAATCATTTTTATTATATCATGGATATTTTATGAATATATATATATATAATGAATGAGGATATATCTGATTTGAAAGAATATATAAAATCACAGTATTCTATAGATAATTTAAAAAGTATCTGGGAACATATTAATATTTATAAATCTCGCATTCAACAACTTAATACCAACTTACAGAAATCAAAATTAGATCCAGAAGTAGAGCAATCTATACATGAGAGTTTTAAACTCACAGAATCTTATATAATAAATTTACAAAATCAATTTAATAATATAATCGCTAATTCAAGTGGTCGTAATTTAATGATATTTTTTAACGATGGTAGTAGGTTTATCATTAATTCATATATTCTTAATTATATGGCAAACCATAATTATATAACAGAAGAATTACTACTTTTACTGGTTGAAGATAATGATATTAGAGATACCTCCAATTTTTTTGAAAAAATAAAAAAAACTGGCAACAAAATAATACAACAATTAATTGGAATTTCTGAACACCAAATAATATTAAATGATATTTGTTTAGATTCTAGAAATTGCATTTTTAATTCAGCTAATTATTTATTAGATGAAAATAAGTTAAAAATGTTATTAATAGAATTTTCACACTTAAACAAAAGCTATGGCCAAACAGTTGATTTTAATAAAATATCGCTGTTGTATAAATCAATAACCTTTTCACCGCGTATTATAATTCACACATTACAAGAATTTATAAACAAATCAAGGTGTTGTTTTATGTTTGTTATAAAAACAGCCCATGCTGTATTCGGTTGGATTTTAGAAACAACTAGTAGACATTTCCATATACAGAAACAGAAAATTCGCGTGCTCTTATTATTTAAAATAATAGGAGATGTTTTATATACATTTGAATCAACCGATTTTTTTTATTTTTTTTATGCTAACGCCAATTCCAATTCAGGAGAAAGTCCATATATTTCTTTAATAGAAGAAAAATATAATGATTCTTCTCTATCGGATGACACATTAGGTGAAATAGGAGATATTATAGATATATTGCGTGCGTTTGATGATGAAATAACTTTATCGGTTGACCAAAATTTTGGTAATAAAACATTAGATTACTTTGATAGAAAACATATTATTAATATACAACAAATTCAAATTTATGATATACTTGGACAAATAACTGATAATATGCTATTAGAAATAATAACACCAAGTTTAAATTCACAAGTATTTATAACGGAACAAACACCTAGAAGAATTATTAAAAAATTTAATTATACAATTGAAACAATTAAACAGATATACAAACAAATAACCAAAATCGATACTGTTATAGATGAACAACAATGCGATAATAAATTTTGTCCAATATATCATCCATATTTATGTGCTAAAGAATCTAATTTTAGAAATAATTTTGTAACAGATTTTTTTGGTAAAATCAAAAATAGAGGACATTCTAAAGGTAATAACGCACCTTGCGTACCTGAAAAACGATTCTGTGATATGGCTTACTTGGCCGCTACAACAGTAATGGACACAGAAAATATATCTATGGGGACTTTAGCATCTCGTAAATATTCAAGTAAACCAGTATATTGTAAAATAGACCAAACTGAAGAAAATAAACAAGAATATAATTCAGAAGGTGGAAAATATACATTATCAAAAAATAGAATAAGAAAGACGTCTAAAAATCAAAAAAAGTCTAGAAATCAAAAAAGGTCTAAAAGGAATTACTAATTTTAATTTATTTATATAAGTGAAATATATAGATAATTATCTTATAAGTGATGGATCATTGTAATAAACAATCTAAAAAATGATTTTTTTAACTAAAATCTATATATATATTTTCTAATTTATTATTCATAAAATAAGAAAATATACATTTACCTATAAAATATATTATTTAGTTCCTCTACTTTTTAATAATTTTAATTCTTCTTCATGCTTCGCAATAGCGTCTAAATGTTCTTGCCCTATAACTCTAATTGAAAACAATACTAAATACATACTATCAAGAGCTATAAATAAGTCAATAATTAAATTTTTAGATTTAATTATACGAGTATCTAGGTCTGTATCCAAAATTAATTTATCTTTATAAACTTTAATACGGTGCTCTCTACCAGATATCATTTGTGGAACAGTTCTTTCTTCAATTATATCATCTAATATTTTAACAAGGTCTGATATTTTTGAATAAACAGTATTTTCTAATTTTTGCGATTGTTGTATCCAAGATTTATTTTCTTTTTCAAGTTTTTTAGTTGGAACTAGATACACATCTTCCATTTCCTTACGAGTTTCAAGCCATGTTCCATTCGCATTGGTGCATGTGGTTCTATCTTCTATTTCAATCATTGATAAATAATCTAATAATTCTGGATTTTTTTTTTGTAAACCAGCTTTTTCAATTGCCTTTTTACGAATATTTATAACATCTTTATCAAAAGTAATTAAACTACTATCTAATTTGATATCTAATGGAATTGAAGGTTCCACTTTAATATACGGAGAAATATTAGATTTTTCTAAGATATCTTTATCTTTACCCGCAAAGCAAATACCCCCATTTTTAATACGATCTAATTTTAGATGAGCTAAACGAACTACATTTATAATCGTTCCTACCAAATTAACTTTCTTAACATAATAACGAGAAAGTCTTGTACAAATTTCAGCCTTTTTTTCATCCTGGTCGGGATGTTCTAAACCTAATAATACACCTTTACCTAATTTACCAAGTGTCTCTTTTGATAATTTATTTAGCACGTCATTATTAATATATATATGCAGATTTTCACAATATTCCTCATCAATTGTTTTTAAAATATTTGTTTTATCAAATATATCATCATACATTTTTTCTAATTTGTTTTTAACATCAACTATATTGTCCTTACTTGGTTGATTACCCATTATATTTTTTAATGAGAATTTAAAATAACAATTATTAATAAAATAATCAAATATAATAATAATTAGTATTTTTATAGATAATGTCCAAAATTTAATCTAATTCTTCAATGTTACTTCCAGAATTAGACGCATTTTGATCATCTTTCGGCATACCACCTGTAAACATAGATGGATCGAATCCAGGAGGCATACCACCACCAGCCCCACCAGCCCCACCATAAGCCTTTTGAATAATGGGAAAATACACACTTTCAATCTCTTTCTGTTTAACATCATAGTCCTCTTTACTATGGTCACCACTCTCAATCCACTGTAATGTGTCATTTACTAAAGAATTCAACACCGTTTTATCTTCTTCAGAAAATTTATCTTTCATTTCACCAGTCATCGCATTCTTAATTTGATAAACATAATTCTCCATAGAATTTCTTGCCTCCACTTTAGATTTTAATAATTCATCCTGCTCTTTAAATTTTTCAGCCTCTTTTACCATTTTTTCAATATCTGATTGACTTAACCTATTTTTATCATTTGTTATTGTTACCTTATTCGTCTTACCACTACTTTCTTCTTTTGCTGATACATTTAGAATACCATTCGCATCAATATCTAAATCAACTGTTATTTTAGGAACTCCTCTTGGAGCAGGAGGTATTCCAGATAAATCAAACTGACCAAGCAAATTATTATCCTTAGTAAATTTACGTTCTCCCTCAAAAATACGAATAGTGCAACCAGGTTGATTATCCGCAAATGTCGAAAATGTTTCCGATTTACGAACAGGAATTGTTGTTCCTCTTGGAACAATAACCGTTGAAATCTGACCTGCCGTTTCAATAGACAACGATAAAGGAGTGACATCTAATAACAACAAGTCTTTCGTTGTTTCATGTACATCGCCAATAAGAATACTCGCTTGAACAGCAGCACCATAAGCAACTGCTTCATCAGGATTTACTGATTTATTAAGTTCTTTACCATTAAAATATTGAGATAACATATCCTGCACTTTAGGAATTCGGGTAGAACCACCAACTAATACAATCTCATCTATTTGATTTTTAGACAAGTGTGCGTCTCTTAGCACATCACTAACAGGGTCGATTGCTCTTTGAAAAATATCCATACAAATACTCTCAAATTTAGCACGGGTTAATTGAATATTAAAATCAATACCATCAAATAAAGAATCAACTTCTATACTCGTGCTTTGTGAACTAGATAATGTCTTTTTTGCGCGTTCACATGCTGTTAATAGACGGCGCATTGACTTACTATTACCAGATATATCTTGTTTATGCTTCTTCTTAAATTCGTCAACACAATAACTTAAAATACGATTATCAAAATCAGTGCCACCAAGATGCACACACCCTCCCGTAGCTTTTACCTCAATGAGACCATCTGTTGTAATTTCAAGAAGAGATACATCATGTGTGCCACCACCCATATCAAATACCAACACATATTGATCCTTATCTTTTTTTTTATCCAAATGATATGCTATGGCTGCGGCAGTTGGTTCATTTATAATTCTTAAACAGTTTAGACCAGCAATCTGACATGCGGCTTTAGTGCTTTCTTTACTACTGTTTTGAAATCTAGCGGGAACAGTTACAACCGCATCAGTCACTTTTTTACCAATAAAACTTTCAGCTATTTCTTTCATTTTTGTTAAAATCATCGCAGATATGGCCTCTGGATAATAATCTTTCGTTTCTCCATTAAATTCCACCTCTATTATTGGCTTATTTTGCCCATCATTTTTTACTTTAAAAGGAAAATTCGCAATATCCTTTTGCAAATCTGGATTATCCCATGGTAATCCAATTATACGCTTAATATCAAATAAAGTTCCAGTTGGATTACCATTCGCGGCTGATTTAGCTGAATCACCAACTAATCGTTCAGATGAATCCTTTGAAAAACTAACTATTGATGGCGTAATACGATTACCTTGGTCATTGGGAATAATTTCAACTCTACCGTTTTGAAATACACCAACACAACTCATACACGTTCCAAGGTCAATACCTATAGCTACTCTATTTTGTTCTGAAGACATCTAAATCTATATTAATTTATATCAAGTTATTTCTTTAAATCCTTTTATTACTTTATAACCATTTTGGATAAACGGTTACAGCTAAACCTTATCTAATATTTTTATATATTTAACTAAACCTAAATAAAAAATTAATTTTTAAAAAAAATATATGTAAAATAAGATTAAATTATACTGTTACAATTTATTTATATTTTAATCATATTTTAAATTAAAATTAGATAAGTCAGGCATTGATAAATTATTATCCATATTTTTTTTTGAACCACTATTTGTATTGAATAATTGTGCACCACCATTAAAATCATTAGATATATCAATGGACTGTAACCCAAGACTTGCTTCCTTGCGTATATCAATAGATTTTAGACCACCATTAAAATCATTAGATATATCAAGCGACTGTAACCCAAGACTTGCTTCTTTGCCTATATCAATCGATTTAAGACCACCATTAAAATCATTAGATATATCAACTGAAAAATTTTCAAGTTTATTTTTACTTAATTCATTACTATTTTCTATTGATTGAGAATTCATAGCATTTTGAGAAATACTTAATGCCGATACATCATTTAATAAATTTTGGTCAAACAGTAATTTATCTTTATTTAATATTTTACTTCCCGCGGTCTGTTGTTTTGATTTGAAACTATCTATAATATTATTAACTATTGATGATTTTTTTTCAACAACTTTCTTATTATTTATGTCTTCACTCGCTTCTTTTACATTTGAGATTTGCTTATGCTCTATTTTATCTATAAATTCATCATACAGTTTCGTTGGTTTTAAATCAATCTTTTTCATGTCACTATTTGTAATTTTATTAGACATATCATCATTATTACTTATATTTATAGATGATTGTTCCGTTTTACCTGGTTGTTTTTCTTCATGTATATCACTAATATTAATATCAAGTGGAATTGAAAAATTTTGCGAATTATCATTAAAAGGAATATCGGTTAGTTCATATGAAAAATCAATTGATTTCATATCATTTGGAACATTTTTTTCTAACATCTTCGTTATATCAATTGATACACTTTCAACATCATCTATATGCGAATTATTATTAGGTTTTGAATTTGCCTCGCCTGATATATCAATAGATGGAGGAGGTGTATCTATTCGCTGTTTCTCTTTATTTTCTTCTAATTCACCCATATCAAAATGTGGTATTCCAATGGGATAACCATTCTCTGTAAATTCTTCTAACTCATTATCATATTGCTTGTCTAATATACTTGATAATGACTTCATTCCTAATTTCATAAAATCATCATCATACTTTAAACATAGTTCCTTAAGAATTTCTTTTTTTGGTAAATAATAATAAGGCAATACACCAATACGCTTTAATTTATTTTGCTGTTCATTACCATCAATAAAAATATTTTGGGGGCGGTCATCTAAAAACACAATTTTCTTAACATCATCCATAGATATACCTAGACGTTTTAAAGGTACTTCAACACTCTTTAATGTCGCACCATCAGGCGATTCTCTAGGTATTTCATCACTCCTACCACTATGATCTAAATCGTAAATTAGAAATAAATCTTTAGTATCATCATGTTTTTTAGTGCTATAAAATTCAAATAAATTTTTCATAAATCCAACCCAATTTACATAATTTTTTTCAGTTTGACTATATCTTTCAGCACTTGTATACATAATAATTTTATCAAGTGATTTTTTATTCTTTAATTTCTTTAATTTATAGAAAAACTCTTTTAAACCAGGCCGCGCAAACCCCATATCTAATAATTCAGAAGCAAATAAAATAAATAGAGCTTCAGCATTTATTCTATCTAAGTTTTTTTCTAACAACTTAAGCTTTAAACAATAATCACATACTGTTTCTGTATATAATCCACTTATTAAACTAAAATACCCCAAACATTCATCATTATCTAAATATAGTATATTCATATAATATATATATATGGATAATATAAATTTTTAAATAATCCATAAAGAAAAAATAATTATCTAAATTTTCTTTATGGTTGTATATCCTGAAGTCTAATAATAAAATATTTATATATAAATAACAATAAGTTATACATATATAAAATAATGCGAATAGGCATTATTGGACATGGATTTGTTGGTCGAGCTACGAATTTATTAAAATGTGATGAAATTACAACTCTGATATATGATATTAAGCCTGAACTATGTGAACCTAAATATACTACCTTAAATGATATTAATAACTGCGATTTAGTTTTTTTTTGCCTACCAACACCAATGAATCATTGTGGTAATTGCTATACAAAATTATTAGAAGATAGTCTATTATCTATTTCAAATCCATACAAAATAATAAGAAGCACTGTGCCCATAGGATTTACAAGTAAATTTTCAAGTATTTTTATGCCAGAATTTCTTACAGAGTTAAATTGGAAACAGGATTTTTGCGAAAGCGACTATTATATTTTTGGAATTGATAATGATGATAATATATTAAAAGAACGAATTCAACAGCTTTTTGATATAGCACTTAAAAATAGTTTAATTAAAACTTCTAATTTATTATGGACAAGCACAAAAGAAGCTGAAACTATAAAATTATTTAAAAATTGCTTTTTATCAGCAAAAGTATCTATTATGAATGAATTATTTGATCTATGTAAAAAAAAAGAGGTAGATTACACAAATGTAATTAGATATATGAAAATGGATAAACGAATAGGCGATACACACATGAATGTTCCAGGATATAATGGAATGCGAGGATTTGGAGGAACATGTTTTCCAAAAGATACACATAGTTTATATAGTCAATTTCAAGAAGAACAGCTTTCATCTAAGATTTTTCAAAGTGTTCTTGACCGAAATGATAATTTAGATAGAAAAGAACGTGAATGGAGCTCAGATGTTTGGAGAACTACACTTCCTCATAATAAGCCTATTTCACTTGTAACTGGCGGTGCTGGATTTATCGGTTCTAACCTATGTAGATATCTATTAGAACAAAATCATATTGTTATATGTCTTGATAATTTTTCAACAGGCAATATGAATAATATTAATAGTCTTGTGACTTATCCAAATTTTCTCATTAAAAAGGCTGATATTGTAGAAAAACAGTTTTTTCCACATCTTGATTATATTTTCCATTTAGCTTGTCCCGCAAGTCCTGTAAAATATCAGGAAGATGGATATAGAACACTTCAAACATCACTTATGGGAACAATGAATGTTCTTGATTTATGCTTAACACATAATTGTAAAATGTTATTTTCAAGTACAAGTGAAATATATGGAGACCCATTAGAACACCCGCAGAAAGAGACATATTATGGTAATGTTAATACAGTTGGGCCAAGAAGTTGTTATGATGAAGGCAAACGTTGTGCGGAAACCCTTATTTATGAATTTAGAAAAAAACATCCAAAACTTTCAGATAAATTGAAAATAGTAAGAATTTTTAATACTTACGGTCCAAATATGAGTTTAGATGATGGTAGAATAATGACTAATATTTTAGAATCAATTATAAATAATACAGCAATTACAATTTATGGAGATGGATCCCAAACTCGTAGTTTTTGTTATATTGAGGATCTTATTTATGGGATTTATAAGATGATAATGTCGGATGAAACAGGTCCAATTAATTTAGGGAATCCTGATAATGAAATAACAATAAAAAAATTAGTATCTATATTTGAAACCATACTTGGTAGAAATTTAGAAGTTGAATATATAAATTTACCTGATGATGACCCAAAAAAAAGAAATCCCGATATAACACTCGCAATCCATAAATTAGGCTGGTGTCCGCAAATTGATATATATAACGGAATTTCTAAATTTATAGAAAGTATAAACAGAAGTAATTCAAATACATAAACAATAATTTTATAGGTGAAGTATAAAAATATATATTACATTAATTAAGATATTATTCAATAAATATTATATTATCTTAATTATTTAAAAATTATATTATCTGTCTACATGTAGGGCAGAGGTCAGACTTAAAAAGCCATTTAACTATACATTCTTTACAATATTTGTGCGAACAAGGCGTTGCTATTACATCTATATTTTCGGTTAAACAAATGCTACATTGATCTGTAAAATATATAGATTTATTAAACCAGTTACGTTTGTAACATTTTACATAATTGTTAATAAATATTTGAACATATCTTTTAAAATTGCGAATTATATCATCATTAAAGTAATCTATAATATTTGGAAACCAGGTAAATAACAACCTTAATATTGTGGTATGTCCATATTCTGCAGCTATATGTATTGCTCTTTTTAGCTCACTTGATAATTTATATATACTATCATCTTCTAACATCCACTGATATAACTGTGTTACAATATCAGTTAAGCCATTTCGGCAAGCTTCTATAAAACATTCTGATTTGTTATGATGAATGTCTATTTCAGGTTCCCAAAATCGTAACTGTTGAATTATATTTAATTTACCTGATTTACATGCTGTATTAAATGCATCTTCATTTAAAATTTGAATATTTATACGACTATATGTTTCTATAGCCCAATTATACAGTTGTTTCATTAGTTCAATATTACTACTTCTACAAGCATTACGAAACGGTTGTTCATATAAACAATGGATATCAATAGGTTTATCTGTTTGTAAAGACCAATAATATATTTTCTTAACATTTTCTAAATGTCCATGATAACACGCATTGCGAAATACAAAATTAGTATCATAATTTAGATCAATTTTACATCCATTCTCCATGCTATAGTCATAAATTTTAGTTAACATTTCACAACAGTTATATCCTGATAAAGTTCTAAATATCAAGTTATCATATCTATTTAAATTATTGATTAAGCCCCAATTTAATAATTTATTAATTACGTCTACACGATTGTTCTGACTAATAGATAATATTAGATGTATATTCTGGTCTATTTCATATATATGACCAATTGACCGCCAATTGTAAATATCTTCTAAAATTTCAATAGGTCCAAATAAGGCATCATGCAATATCCTGTCATCATTCGCATGAATATCTATATATTTAGGATGCCCCCATTCATATAGTTTATGTAATATTTCTCTATTACCATGGAAACAAGCCAATTCAAAAGCTTCCTGGCATTTTTCTATTATACTCGGATTTTTATTATATACATCAATAAGTTTTTCAATATTACCACTTCTACATATAGTAAATAAGTAGTCCATATTTAGTTATTCATATAGAATATATTAATGTATACACATATTTCTAAATATTTTTAGAATAATAGTTTTAGTATAATCATTGTAAAAATATATGTATGCTAATTGTAAAATAATATAAAGATATTATGATTATAATATATTATGTATTTTTTATAAAAAAATGGCAAGCGAAAAGCAACACATTTCAGTTTCTGTGGTAGGACATGTTGATAGTGGTAAAAGTACCACAACTGGACGTCTAATTTATGAATTGGGAGGAATTAGTGAACGTGATATGGAAAAACTTAAACAACGGGCTCATGAATTGGGTAAGGATAGTTTTGCATTTGCGTTCTATATGGATACACAAAAAGAAGAACAAGAAAGAGGTATTACTATTTCCTGCACTACTAAAGAATTTTTTACCGAAAAATATCACTATACCATTGTAGATTGCCCAGGACACAGAGATTTTATTAGAAATATGATATCGGGAGCTAGTCAAGTCGATGTTTCCCTGTTAATGGTTCCAGCAGATGGAAACTTTGCTACGGCAATCGCTAAAGGAGACCATAAGTCAGGTGAAGTGCAGGGACAAACACGCCAACATGCGCGACTTCTTAATCTTTTAGGTGTAAAACAAATTATAGTATGTATTAATAAAATGGATGAAAAAACCGTTAATTATAGTAAGGAACGATATGAGGAGGTTAAGAATGAGATGATTGATATGTTGTCTAAAGTAGGTTATAAACGCGAAACTATCGCATCTACTATTCCTATGGTACCTATTTCTGGATTTATGGGTGATAACCTCATTAAGAAATCGGACAATATGCCTTGGTGGAATGGTGTAGAAGTTGCTAATCAAAATGGTGAAACAGTAAATGTAACTACCGCATTAGATGCTCTTAATAATTTTGTTACTCTTCCCACTCGTATTCTAGACACACCTCTTAGATCACCTATTTCAGGTGTTTACAAAATTAAAGGTGTGGGTGATGTTATTACTGGACGTGTTGAACAAGGAAAAGTATGTCCAGGAGATGAAGTTGTTTTTCTACCAACGAATACTACAAGTAATCCTTGCGGAGGAAAAATATTTACAATTGAAATGCACCATAAAAATGTAGAACAGGCGGGACCAGGCGACAACTGTGGTTTTAATATCAAAGGTTTAGATAAATTAAATATGCCTCGTAGTGGCGATATTATGGTTTTGAAAAAAGACCTTACACTCAAACGATGCAAAAATTTTACGGCACAAGTTCAAGTGCTTGACCATCCAGGTGAACTCAAAAAAGGTTATACTCCCATTGGTTGTGTTAGAACAGCCCATAGTGCCGTAAGACTTGCGGATATCAAATGGAAAATGGGTAAAGAAACAGGTATGAAAAAATTAGACGCACCTAATTCAATTAAAGCAAATGAAATGGCTGAAATTGTATTTGAACCGCAACAACCTTTTGTTGTTGATCTATTTAAAAACTGTGAAGGTCTCGGTCGTATTGCTATCATGGAAGGTAACTCGGTTGTTATGTTGGGTAAAATAACAGATGTTCAATTTTGGGAAGATACCGTTAAAAAATAGACTATAAATAATTAGTAAATATTATTTTTTTATTAACTATTTATAAAATAAAATATACAATATCAAATACAATATCAAATACATTATCAAATACATTATCAAATAGAATATCAAAAACAATATCAAATACATTATCAAATACATTATCAAATACATTATCAAATACATTATCAAATACAATATCAAAAACAATATCAAATACAATTTATGTAAATGATTATCCAGCAACTATCAAACACTATATAATTATTACACTGATTATATTTATTTCTACATTATCATAATAGTAGTATATATATTAAATACTTAAGTATTTAAGACATAAATTATGTAATATCAATGAATAATCATAATTTGAATAATGACTATAAAACAGATAATTTTAATTCAATTAAAAATTCACTATGTGACGCAGATATAATAAATACAAATTCAAAAAAAAATATATCAACTGATTTAAAAACACAAATGAATACATCTAAACTTATTAAAGTCAATGACCTTATAGTAGAAAATGATACAGAAATAGCAAAAGCAACGGATAAAAATAAAAATTATTACAAAATGATATTTTGGTATTTTATATTTTTATTATTAGGATTTTTAGGAGGAATATTTATTAATCTTATTTCACAGTTTAAAATGATAAATTTTGATATGTTATTTAATATTATTATATCACCTATATTGTATTATCATTCCCCAAGAAATATATTGATGAATTTAGATAGAAACAATTTGTTTAAATATTACTTTATACCCTTTATTATTGGTTTAATGTTTCGTTTTTTTGGAAAAATACCAGGATTTAGTCAATTTATTCTAGACCCATATTATATTAAATCCACATTACAGATATCACTCTTAATAACAGTTTTAACCATTATTATTAGTCTATCAATATACTACATTTATATAAGTTCTAATCCATTAGTCAATACTATACTTTTTTTTTGTGAATTGGTATTAACAGTAATTTCGTGTTATTTTCACCTTTTGAATAATGGATACATACATATTCATCACTATTTTATTGGATTAATTATAATGCTTGTTTCTAAAAATTATCACTCCAAAATTGTTGTTATCGCTCATGCTATTTCTTACGCAATTTATATTGAAGGAATAAGTGCATATGGATTCGATTCTATATTTTATAAATAGTATATAATTTATTGTTCACTTAGAGGTATGGGATCTATATATCCATCAGCACCTATTTCTTCATTCTTTCTAGTTAACCAAGTTGCTATTTGTTTATAATCTAATTCAACAGTTGCATTTTTTTCAACATGCTGATTTTTTATTTTTGTTGTATAATGAACTCTTTTTTTACCATCTTTTTCTTCATCTAAATCATCTATTTTATAAATATGTGTATGTGTTTTAGACATATAGAAATTCTTTAAATTTGAAAAATAGTATCCTTCTTGTCCAGTTGAATACCATACATTACGTCTTAAATATTCATTCCAATAATTCGCAAAACGGTCTAAGGTGCTTATTTCACCCAATGAAATACGAACACCATGATGACTAGTCCCACCTAAAGAAATATATTTGTTTATCTTTTTACGGCTTACACGATTTCTAAACAACCCCGTTTTTCTACTTTTTTTCATTATAATTCATATATATATATATATTATATATATTTTCTAATCATTCTTTAATTTTATTTTTAATAAAATTAAAATTAGGAACAGCAAGTGTAATTTGCGATGGTCTCACACGGATTTTAGATACAGTCTTTTCTACATAATTTGAATCTTTAATCATATGTCATAGTTGAGTTTTCCAACTGCGTAAATAATGAAACAAAGAAGTACAACATCTAGGAAGATTTTAGTGTTTCTATTATTATTGTCTCTGTTTAAACGGATTCACAAACTCTGGTTCCTAAGGGCAATCGCCGTCACAAATAGACGAATCATATTTACGGAGAGAGTCTTTTATATAATAATTGGATGATTCTACACCAATAGAATTATTGAATTCAACTTTATATTGTATATATTCATTCACAGATCCTTCAAAACGATGGCGTATTTCTTTAATTATAGCTATACTACCAAGAGGGATAGATTTATCCGAATGCTCGCCATAAATAGCGCCATTACAAATAACGACACGATCGCCTATTTTAAAATCATCTTTTTGTGCTGGAATAGAGCAATATTGTGCTCGTAAAGATTGGCCATCTTTAATAGCTTTTTGTCGTTCATCATCTTTTCTTCTTTTATCTTCTACATCAACTTGTTTACGAATCGCTTCTTCCAGTTTTAATCTTTTATTTGTATCTGGATCCTTGTCTCTATTGTGGAATGCTTCCAATAATTTACGTTCACGCTCTAGCGACTCGTATTCTGTGTATAATTTTAAATGAGAATAATGTACTTTAGGATTTCTAACATTCCATCCTTTTATAATAACCATATCGCCATTTCTACTTTCTTCTATACCAATGACTATACCTCTTTCTTTTGTTTCAACATCTATAACATCATCGCCTATTTCAAAAGCACCTCCTTTTTGTTTTAATATGTTATATTTTTTTGAGGTTCTGCCTCTTTTTATCTTTTTTTGTAAAGATTTTTTAGTTTTCATTTATATATATATTCAACATAATTTATTTTGTATACTAGATAATGATATAAAAATATAAAACTTTAAAAAATAAAATGGATAATAAAGATAAAACTACATTGAATAGTAAATTTATTATAAAAAAAGCATTTAATGAGAACAATCCGCGTTTGTATCATACGGTAGATAAAACGATATCAAAACCTTTTAACCTAAAAAAACCAGAACATCGTCAATTATATGCCAAATTACAAAATGAAATAGTTAAATTATTAAAACATAATTCTGATGACTATACTATTTATAATTTTATTCATACATTTTTAAATACATATTTATATCCCATTGATAAATATCCAAATAACGAAAATGATGACCGTGCTGATAATAGAGTTGATGATATTGGTAAATTAGTGAGTAGTGTATCTAACAGTATACCTGTTGATAATTTTATTGATGTAGGATGTAGTGAAGGCGGTATTACCGCAAAATTAGGAGACTATTTTGGTTTAAAACCTCAAAATATATTTGGGATTGATATTCGTATACCACACTCAACTAATGGTTTTACATTTATTCAATGTAATTTAAATAACCAACAAATTCCTATGCCTGATAATAGTGTAAGTTTCGCAACAGCATTAA
>Ga0164293_10002342_pt1 | contig 16079 bp, 8 predicted proteins | sample GEODES118metaG_FD_111487 | JGI IMG/M metagenome (GOLD analysis project Ga0164293, IMG submission 111487) | Eutrophic lake water microbial communities from Lake Mendota, Wisconsin, USA - GEODES118 metaG | ecosystem: Environmental > Aquatic > Freshwater > Lake | place: USA: Lake Mendota, Wisconsin...
ACGTGGGTTCGATTCCCATCACCCGCTCCAGCTATTTTTGGAGATTGGATGTGAAAATGGTGTCGGAGAACTTGTCACCAAAAGGGACAGGAGTTAGTATTGGCTGATGTTGTTTGATCAGGGGCTCAGGGCACGGGTTGCGTGTTTGTTTGTTTGTCTGGCTTTGGGACTGTTAGGAGGTGAGGCTTCCGGGTCCTATGAGAAGGGAACTGGCGATCGGGTGCCGTTGTTGCTTTCCGTTTTGCCGGTGGATGGGGGGACGGTGAGGTTGGGTCCGGCGGTACCCCTGTCAGATCTTGAGGTGATGAAGGAGTATGTGTTGACTGCGAAAGCGAGGGCGGGGAAGGTTTGGAATGGGTGGAGCTCGCCTCAGTTGGTGCTAAGTGATGCGGAGCGACTGGGGACGAGGCTGAGATTTACGATGGCCCCCGGGCTGGCGATCAGTGCGAACTTCGTGGATGATCCTTTTGCGCCTTCAATCGTGGGATCTTTCAGCGGATTGATCCGGGCGGATGTTGGAGGGGACTCGCGACATGACAGCGAGGGTGCAGTCGCGATTCGGGTGAGTTCGAGAGGGGAATTCTCAGGGGTGGTGCGAGTAGGTGGGGGGCGTTGGGTGTTGAGGGGGATGTTTGATGCGGATGGGGAGGCGCGATTTGGGGAGGGGTTTGAGAGGGAGGTTCTTCTTTCACGGGTTCCCCTGGCCGGGTATGTGTTGTCGCTGCGCCTGGATCTTAATCCCGCGGGAGAGCGACGTATTTCAGGGGAATTGAGACGCCAGACGCGGGAGGGGTCGGTGGTGCTTTCGAGCGTGGAGGCGAATCGCCATGGGTTTGATGGGAGGACGCCAGAGACAACGACGGTGGCGTCGCGGTATTCATGGGCGATGCCTGCTCAGCCGCAGACGAATGGGTTGGAGGTTTCATTGTACCCGCAGGGAGACGGGGTGGGGTTTGTTTGGGTGAGCAGGAGGGGAGAGGTGAGGCTGGTCGGGGTGCTGGCCGACGGGGCGCGAATCACGGCGAGTACGGATTTGGACAAGGATTCGAAGTGTCCGCTTTTCTTGAGTTTGGAGGGTGGCGCAGGAAGTCTGAATGGCTGGATGAAGGTGGATGGGACGCGACCTGATACGGATCTTGCGAGCGAGGATTTGCGTTGGCTTAAACCGGTGAACACGCAGGCGAAGCGGTACCCGTTTGGGTGGCCCGAGGGATTGGAGTTGAAACTGATTGGGACGCGGTTTGCGGTCGTGGAGGGGGAGAGTGTGGTTCCTGACTTGAGCGAGGTTTCGGAAAGCAATGCGGTGTTGATTTTCTCACAAGGAGGTTTGACGCAAGAGGTAAAGAAGGAGCTTCGGATTTCGGCTAAGAATGTGGTGAGTAAACAGCCTGCGTCGGACTCGAGCTATGCTTTGAAATTGAGTGCGGGTCGGTGGCAATTTGGTGGATGGTTTTTGCATCCGATTCAAGGGAGGGTTAACTTCACGGGGGTGATCTTGCAGAAGGGGGCGAATCGGAGAGGTTTTGGGCTTTTTTTGACCGAGAGATCCCGCAGAGATGGTGGGGTGGGGATCGGCGGGAGGGTCGAGTTGAAGACGAAGTTCAATCCGAGACCGAGGCTGATCCTTTCGGAGTTCATGGCGGGTAATGAGAGGACGATCGCTGATGAAGACGGAGCATTTTCGGATTGGATTGAGTTGTACAATCCGGGGGCGGAAGCCATCGACTTGAGCGACTGGTGTTTGACTGATTCGGCATCCAACTTGGCGAAGTGGCGATTTCCGGGGGTGACATTGGGGGCCAAGGAATATTTAATGGTATGGGCTTCGAGCAAGAATCGGAGGGTGGTTGGGCAGCCGTTGCATACTAATTTTAATCTGTCTGCGGGAGGGGAGTATCTGGCTCTGGTGCGTCCGGATGGGAGCACGGTGGAGCAGGCTTTTTCGCCGTTGTATCCGGCGCAGGCGAGGGATGAGAGTTATGGGATTGCCTTTTCGAGCCGGAGCCTGATCGCACCGGAAGCGAATGTGCGGTATCAGGTGCCGAGGAATGGGGGATTGGGGACGAACTGGACGACACGTGACTTTCAGGATGGGTCCTGGGCCAAGGGTAAGACTGGATTGGGATTTGGTGTGGGAGTGCCCGGGTTCACGGTGAGGCAGGTGGCGGCGAAACCGGAGTTTGGCTCGGTGGACAGCATTGCCACTTGTGAGGCGCTGTTAGCGTTACCGAAGGGCAGTCCGTTGATCTTGAGTGAGGCGACTGTGGTGGCTCCGTTTATTAACTACCTTGGAGATGGCGAGGATGGAAATTACCCAGAGAATGCGGCATTGCCAAATGGGACGGCGGAGCCTTACGCGTTCAGGGCAACCGGGACGATCACGATTCCGGCGACTGGAGATTATGTGTTTGGCTTGAACTCGGATGATGGGGGTAGGATCAAAATTGACGGGGTAGCGGTGATGACGGATGACAGCAATCATGGGCCCTTGGACAATCTGAGCGTGCCTGTAAATCTTTCGGCTGGGATTCACACGGTTGAGGTGATCATGTGGGAAGGCGGAGGCGGGGATTGCGTGGAGTTCTTTGCAAAAGCGGGAACGGATACGGCGTGGAACGCAGATTTTCGGCTGGTCGGCGCACCTGGGGGACTTGCGGTTGTGACGTCACCGCTTGGAACAGACGGGGGAGGCGGAGGAGTTGTGGCGACTGATGTGCGGAATGCGATGCGGGCGAAGAATGCCAGTTGCTTGGTGCGCATGCCGTTCACGGTGAGTGGTGTGAATGCCTTGACGGGTTTGACATTGAAGGTGCGATATCAAGACGGGTTCATTGCGTACTTGAATGGCACGGAGGTGGCGAGGCGTAACGCGCCTGCTGACGCCCGGTTTGACAGCGAAGCGTTGCTGCCACGGTCCGCTGCGGAGGCGCTTAGTGCAGAGTCGATTGATGTGTCTGGCTTTTTGTCGTTGTTGACGAACGGAAGGAATGTTTTGGCGCTTCATGCGATGAATGACGCGCGGGATGACGGGGCGTTTTTCATTTTGCCTGAGCTGAGTGCGAGGGCGGGGTTGGCTGGAAACGAGGTCTTTTTCCGTCCGACGGATACGGTGGTGACGGCGACTCCGGGGGTGGCGAATGGGATACCTGAGTTTTTTGGGGAGGTGGCGCCACTGGAATTCAGTCATCCGCATGGATTTTATGAGAAGGGTTTCGCGCTGGCGATTCGTTCGGTCACCCCTGGGACAAGTGTTCGATACACCTTGGATGGTTCGACGCCGACGGCGACTAACGGGAGGCTTTACACGGGACCGCTGCCGATCAGGAGGACGAGCATCGTGCGGGCGGTGGGGTTCAGGGCGGGGTATGAGCCAACGAAAGTGATCACGAACAGTTATCTGTTTTTAGATGATGTGATCGTGCAGTCTCGGGGAGGAGCGCCGCCGTCGCGTGAATGGCCTTTGGGGACGGTGAATGGCCAAGTGTCCGATTATGGCATGGATCCGGAGATCGTGGACAGTAAGAACACTGCGATTGGGGGCATTGAGCAGGTCAAGTCAGCCTTGAGAGCGATCCCGACACTGTCGGTGGTGACGGATCTGCCGAATTTGTTTTCGATTGATTCGGGGATTTGGATCAATCCGTTTGGCCGTGGAGAGGCGTGGGAGCGACCGGCTTCAATCGAGATGATTGGAGACAGCGGACCGGGCGGGGGATTTGGCGTGAATTGCGGACTGCGACTGCGCGGTGGATTCAGCAGGAGTGGAGACAATCCCAAGCATTCGTTCCGTTTGTTTTTCAGGAGTCGATATGGGGCGGCGCGGTTGGAGTATCCTTTGTTTGGAGATGAGGGGGCATCAAGCTTCAACAAGATGGATCTTCGAACGGCGCAGAATTACTCTTGGTCGTTTGGGGGGGATGGCAACAACACGTTTCTGAGGGAGGAAAGCGCGCGAGAGATGCAGGGGGCAATGGGGCAGCCGCATACGCGGAGCCAATATTATCATCTGTATTTGAACGGGCAGTATTGGGGGCTTTACGAGACGCATGAGCGGCCTGAGGCGAGTTTTGGAGAGAGCTATCTGGGGGGAAATGAGGAGGACTATGATACGGTGAAGGGGGAGCAAGATCAGGGCTACATCACCGGGGTAACTGATGGCAATCTGGATGCGTGGGAGGCGCTGCGGGTGAAGGCGAGAGCGCACTTTGCGAGTCCGAACGATGCCAGTTTTTTTGCGATGCAGGGGTTGGCGGCAGATGGAACGACGCGGACGAATGAGCCGGTGCTGCTTGATGTGGAGAATTTGATCGACTACATGCTACTGACCTTTTGGACGGGGAATTTGGATGGAGCCACGTCTGCCTTTCTTGGGGATGAGCGTGCTAACAATTGGTTTGCGGTGCGGAACCGGATGGGGGTGAGCGGCGGCTTCAAGTTTTTGGCGCATGACTTTGAGCACACGTTTTTCAATGTGGACGAAGATCGAACAGGGCCCTTTGACGCAGGAAATCGGACGTTGGTCGAAACCTACAATCCGATGTTTTTGCATCATGACTTGCGCCCAAGCGGGGAGTACCGGATGCTTTGGGCTGACCGGGTGCAGAAGCATTTGTTCGGGGCTGGGGAGTTGCGCGCGGAGGAGATTCAAGGGCGGATGCTGGAGCGGAAGGCACTTTTGAACAAGGTGATCATCGCCGAGTCGGCAAGATGGGGGGATTCGAAAATGGGCGAGGGTGCACCGCTGACGCGATTGGACTGGGTGAACGCGGTGGATTATGTGATTGACTCGTTTGTGCCTGAGCGAAGCGGGCGTGTGATCGCGCAGTTGCGGGGAGACGGACTTTATCCGAGTTTTGACGCGCCGGAGTTGAGTCAATACGGAGGGCCCATTTCGAGTGGCACGGAAGTGGTCATTTCAGGAAATGGGGGCGAAGTGTATTTTACGCTGGATGGAAGTGATCCCCGGCTTGTCGGTGGTGCATTGAACCCGAATGCCGAGAATTATGTCAGCAGTTCGGAGACGATTACAGTGGTGCCATTTGGTCAGGACTGGAAGTATCTTGGAGACGGTAGCGATCAGGGAGTCTCGTGGCGGGCGACGGGCTTTGATGATGCGGAATGGGCTAGTGGGCCAGGTGAATTAGGGTATGGTGACGGCGATGAGGTTACGGCGGTTCCTTTTGTAGACGTGGATCCATTGGTACCAGGGGATCAGAAGAATGCGACGACGTACTTCAGAAAACAGTTTCAAGTATCAGATGTCACAGGTCTGACCGAGGCTTCGCTTCGAGTGCGGTATGACGATGCGGTCATTCTGTATTTGAATGGAGTGGAGGTGGGTCGTTCGCCGAACATCAACAGCAATCCGAATTTCGATCAGTATGCGAGTGGAGGAACTCCAGATGAGAATGCTTTTTTCACCTTCAACGTCGATCCTGGGTTATTCGTATCAGGTGCCAATGTGTTGGCCGCAGAGGTGCATCAAGCTGACTCAGGCAGCAGCGATATCAGCTTCAATGCGTCGTTGCGTGTCACTAAGACGAACAGGCCAACGCCTCTTTTGCTGACTGGCAATGGGGAAAAAACGCTCAAGGTGCGGGCGCTGCAGTCAGGAGAGTGGAGTGCTTTAGTTGAGGGGGTGTTTGATGTGAAGCAGGCGTCTGACATGACGGTGAGTCTTTCTCCAAGCAGCCCCTTTATTGCTGGCGCATCTGCTAGTTACGTTGTGACAGCGAAAAATGTTGGGGTGGTGGCGAGTGAGGGGGATGTTGAAGTTTCGGTTGAGTTGCCGGAAGGCCTAGAGGCGACGGGGATTAGTGGGAGTGGGTGGACGATTGTTCAGGGGAGAGGGACAAGCGTGCGCGCCTATCGAGGTGACGTCCTTGGTTCTGGGGCGAGTTTTCCTGACTTGGTGTTGAATGTGGTGATTTCAAAAGCGGCACCTGAGTTTGCAACGGTCATTGCTCGGGTTGGGGGTGGAGGTGAAATCAACACAAGCAACAATCAGTCGAGTCAGATGACTTTTATTGGTTCGACTGGGATGAGTGAGTTTTCGTTTAGCCGGTCTTTTTACGCTGGGAATGAAGCGGAAGGAGGGGTGAATGTAACTGTCCTGAGAACGGGAGTTCGATCAGGGCCGGCTTCAGTTCGAATAACGACTTTGGATGGTCGGGCGAAGGCTGGCTCGGATTATGGTTTGCAGGATCAAGTGTTGAACTTTTCTGACGGAGAACTCAGCCAAACGGTGAGGATTGATTTGATCAATGACGGAGTGTCTGAGTTGCATGAGCGATTTCGGGTTAAACTAAGCGATGTGGCAGGCGCTGCTTCGTTGGGGGTGCCTAATGGTGCAAGCGTGACCATCATTGATCCGGATGAGATGGCGCCTACGGTGTCACTGTCGACGCCGACTGAGGGGGCAAAGGTAGTTGCAGGTGTTGCAGTTTTGAAAGGAACGGCAAGGGATGACAAAGGACTCTTCGAGGTAGAAGCTTCAGTCAATGGAGGTGCCTTTGTTAAGGCTACATTGAGAATTCAAGGAGATGGCAGAACAGGCCGTTATGAGGTGGCTGTGCCAGCGGTGGCAGGAATAAATGAGGTCAAAGTTCGGGCCATTGACGTCAAAGGTCTGGTGTCAAATGTTGCGACAAGGCGGTTTGTGTTTAATCCGCTGCGACCTTTAGAGGTGCTGGTGTTGCCTGGTGCTCAAGCGGGCACTGCGGCCGTGGTTGGCCATGCCAATGCATCAATGATTGAAGTTGGAAAAAAAGTGCGACTGAAGGCTTCGGCGCGGGTGGGTTTTCGGTTTGAGGGTTGGACTGTTGCAGGGATGTCAGGGACGGAATTGGAGAACCCAGCTATTGAAGTGTTGATGAGCGAGGGATTGACGGTGACAGCGCGGTTTGTTGCGGATCCTTTTGTGGCGTCGGCTATAGGGGAATATCATGGACTTGTGGTTACGGATGCGGGAATGGAGCGAAAGTGGGAGAATCACGGGTCGGCGAAAGTGACCGTGAATAAACAAGGAACCTTCACTGGGAGGCTCAAAATGGGTGGGAATGCGTTGTCCTTTTCTGGCCTATTCAATACGGATGGCGCGTCGAGATTTGGGATGGGCAGGTTGCCCGAAACGACCCTGATGAGGAGTGGTCGGGTTCCATTGGTTTTGGGTTTGCAGTGGGATTTGAGGCCACCTCATGGAATGACAGGAAGAGTTGGGGAAGTGAAGAGAGACGGGAGCGTACGAGAGGTGGCTTCCTTCACTGCGGAGTTGCCTCTTGGAAAGCTGAGTGCGGGGTCTCCCTATTTGCAAGGAGGGGGACGTTTTGACCTTAGCTTGTGGCCGAAGGTGCAAATGGGTCTAGATCTGGAGGACTATCCGCAGGGGCCGGGCATGGGTTTGCTGACGATTTTGAGGGGCGGGCAAGCGAGGGTTGCCATCAACCTAGCAGACGGGATTCGAGTGACGGCGGCGATGCCGATTCAACGGACGATGAGGATTCCGTTGTTTGTGCCGCTCTATCAAGCGGCAGCTGGGGGGCTCACTGGTGAAATACGTTTGAGCCATGGTGATGCGGAAGGGGATATTCAAGCCACTGATTTGCTTTGGTTCAGGCCCGTGTTAAATCGCGCTCCGTATCCATTTGGCTGGCCAGAGGGGATCACCTTAGACGGGAGAGCTGATGCGCAGCCCTGATGCATTAGGGGGCGATCCGTCTGGTCGAATGGTCTGGGTGGATGGCTATCGGGGGTTAGCCGTGGTGGTGATGGTGTGGGTTCATGTTGCGAATACCCTACTAACTGCCGAGGAACAGATGACAGAATGGTACGGGCGATTGACATTCTTTCACGGTCTCGTGGCGCCAGCGTTCTTTTGGATTGGCGGATTTGTGCGAGGGGTTCGGGTTCCGCTGCCGGGTGGAAAGCGTCCCGGTTTTGGTGCGGTGAAGCGATTGCTCGGAGTGATGTTGCTAGGCTATTTGATGCATTTTCCTTGGAGGGTGTTTATTCATATTGAATGGGATGCGACATCAGGAAAAGAAATGATGACAGTCGATGTCCTGCAAACTTTGGCCTTCACTGGGCTGGTGATGGTTGGAGTTGAAAGGTTTGTGATTACTCGAAGGATGCAGCAATGGGTGATCGGGGGGCTAGCGGTTGTGTTCGTGGTATTGGAAAGGTGGGCAGGAGATTGGGGAACGGCGTGGCCGTTTGTGAATGCCTGGCTAAGTCGGCAAACGGGATCTGTCTTCTGTTTGTTTCCTTGGGTAGGGTTTGGCTTGGCGGGATGGCTGTGCGGAAGTTGGGTGGTGGCTGGAAGAGGCAAAGCGGTTTGGATTTATGCCTGTATTGGGGCCATGCTCGCATGGGGTGTGCCGCAATTGGAATGGCTCGGGCGAGGAGAGGCATTTTTTTTGCAACGGCTGGGTTGGGTGATCTTGGTGGCCTTGGTTGTGGCCGGTGTGTTTCGGATGCCGCAGTGGCGGGCTGGAATGGCTTCTAGCGCCTTGCTGCTAGTTGGGCGTGAATCTCTGGTGATTTATGTCGCGCATTTGACGATTATTCATGCGGTACCGTCCCCTTACGGAACCTTAGAGCAATGTCTCGGAAGGACGCAGTCTTTAGGACAGGTAGTTGGTTGGTTTGTATTTATTGCCGCAATAAGTTGGGGGGCTGCCTGGTGGAATGAACGGCGAAAAGAACGATCGAAGGGTTTAGATGTATTGGGAGGTTGAATGGCGATAGGAAGCAGGTTTTGAATCGTTTGGTTTAATCTTGTCTTTGCAGGCAACTTTCTGCGAGGCTTCCTCCAACAAACCATCAACATGAATTCTGAATCTTCCAATAGTAGCCCAGCGATCATCGGCAATTCACGCCGCGAGTTTATCAAAATGGCGACACAGACGACGCTGGGAATGTCCGCCTTGTCGGGAGTGGCATTGCCCCATGTCCATGCAGCAGGGGATGAGAGCATTCGGGCGGTAATTGTGGGATGTGGCGGACGGGGGACGGGTGCGTCCAGCAACTGTCTGGGTCTCAAAGAGGCGCCGATGCGGATGGTGGCGATGGCTGATGTTCAGGAGAATCGTTTGAAGAGCAGCTTTGAGGCGCTTTCAGGCAAACACCCTGATCGGATGTCGGTGTCTGAGGACACGAAGTTCATTGGTTTTGATGCGTATAAAAAGGCGATTGATCAGCTCAGACCCGGAACGGGTGACGTGGTGATTTTGGCAACGCCGCCAGCCTTCAGGTGGGTTCATTTTAAGTATGCGGTCGAAAAGGGAGTCAATGTGTTCATGGAGAAGCCTGTTTGTGTGGATGGTCCGAGTGGGCGGAGGATGTTGGAGATCAATGAAGAGGCCAAGAAGAAAAATTTGAAGGTGGGGGTGGGTTTGATGTGCCGCCATTGTGATCGCCGTAACGAGCTGTTTCATCGGATTCAAGACGGGGAGATTGGTGATTTGGTGCTGATGCAGGCGTATCGCTTGCAGGGTCCGGTGGGTTCGTGTTTCACGCTGCCGCGTGATCCGAAGAAGGACCCGAGCGAGTTGCTGTGGCAGTTGCAGAACTTCCATTCTTTTCTTTGGGCAAGTGGTGGGGCGTTCAGCGACTTCAACATTCACAACATTGACGAGGCATGCTGGATGAAGAACGACTGGCCAGTGGAGGCCAAAGCGAGTGGAGGAAGGACTGATCGCGGGGATTACATCGATCAAAACTTCGACAACTACACGGTGGAGTACACCTTTCAGGATGGCACGAAACTGTTCTTTCAAGGTCGGAATCGGCAAAATGTGCACAATGAGTTTGCGACCTTGGTTCATGGAAGCAAGGGCTGGGCGACGGTCTCTAGTGCCGGGCATTTTCCTTCCCGTGCGATGACATTCAAAGGCCATAAAAAAGAATCGAAGAACTTGATTTGGCGTGCGGAGCAACCGGAGCCGAATCCTTACGATTTGGAGTGGCAGCATTTGGTGAGCGCGATTCAGAACAACAAGCCGTTCAATGAAGTTGAGCGTGGAGTGATGGCTAGTGTGGTGACGGCGATGGGTCGATTTGCAGCTCACACTGGTCAATTGGTGACGCTGGAGCAGATGATGAAGTCTGAGATCGAGTTTGCTCCCGGAGTGGACAAGCTGACGATGGACGGACCAGCGCCAATCATGGCAGACGAGAATGGCAAGTATCCGGTGCCCGTTCCTGGGGTGTTCAAGGATCGCGAGTACGCGATTTGAAGGCCTTTTGAGGTTCTATTGATGAGTGGGCCGAGTTGAGAGACTCGGCTCACTTTTTGAATGAGACAAGGGGCACAGAATCATTCTGCGCTTGTTTCGAGGCGTGGGAATAGGGGAATGGGGGTATTGAGCTGATGGCCGGATTGGAGCATGCCCCATTTTAAGTCATTGAGGACAAATCCGGATGGCATCTCCCATCCAAGTTGGGCGCGGGCGGTTGCCATGGCGGTAGGGATGATGGGATCAAGCAGGACACTGAGATGGACCCAGGCTTCGGCGAGATGGTAGAGGACACTGTCGAGTCGAGAGGCTTGGGAGGGATCTTTGGCTAGGGAGAAGGGCTTGGTGCTGTCGACATAGGCGTTTGCATGGGTAACGATCTTCCAAGCGGCTGCGATGCCATCGTGGATAGCCCAAGTGTTCATGCATTCTGAATAGACTGGAAGTGCGTCGGCCACGGTTTGGCGGAGAGCCGAGTTTTCGGAGTCGTCATAGTCACCGGGAACGAGGAGGCCACTGCGGTATTTTTGAGCCATGTTGATGCTACGGTTGAGGAGGTTGCCCAAGCCTCCGGCGAGCTCTTTGTTGTAGGACATGAGGATGCGCTCGTCGTTGAAGTCGGAGTCGTAGCCAGTGGCGATGTCGCGCATGAGGTAGTAGCGCAGGCCGTCGGGTGTGAGTTTATCGGCGAGGGAGTTTGGGTCGACGACGTTGCCGAGGCTCTTGCTCATTTTTGCGCCTTTGATATTCCACCAGCCGTGGACGATGAGTCTGGGCATTTGTTCGTCGGTGAAACCGAGGGCGTGGAGCATAGTCATCCAGTAGATGGCGTGGGCAGGAACGAGGATGTCTTTGCCGATGATTTCGGCGTCTGCGGGCCAGAGGTCGGCGAAGTGGGGCAGTCCCTCGTTGCCGCATTCGTCGGCGAGGTAGCCGGCGAAAGAGATGTAGTTGGTGAGGGCATCAAACCAGACGTAGTTGACGAAGCGCTCGTCGAAGGGGAGAGGGATGCCCCAGGAGAGGCGCTCGGCGGGCCGTGAGATGCAGAGGTCCTGTCCGCCGGAGGAATCGAGGGCGTTGAGGACGTCAGCGGTGCGGAAAGCGGGGGTGATAAAGTCTGGGTGACTGCGGATGTAGTTTTGCAACCATTCGACGTGATCCGAAAGCTTGAAGTACCAGTTTTCCTCCTCGATTTCGACGACCTCTCCCCATTCCTCGCCGAAGTTGCCGTCAGGGCCGCGTTCTTTATCGGTGAGGAATTGCTCCTGGCGAACGGAGTAATGGCCAGAGTAACTTTTCTTGTAGAGCTGACCGCAGTCGTGCAGTTTTTGCAGCATGGCCTGGACGACCCTTTTGTGGCGAGGATCGGTAGTGGCGGCCCATCCGTCATAGCGGACATTGAGCTTGTCCCAGAGGGAGGTGAAGTGGGCGGTGATGCCATCGACAAAGGCCTGGGGGCTGAGGCCTGCGGCGTCGGCGCTTTTTTGGACTTTTTGGCCGTGCTGATCGACTCCAGTAAGGAAGTAGACTTGGCGACCTTGCAACCGTTGGAAGCGAGCCATGACGTCGGCAAGCACCTTTTCATAGGCGTGCCCAATGTGGGGCGGCGCGTTGGTGTAGTCGATGGCTGTGGTGATGTAGAACGGCTTCATGGAGGGCCTGTATTTCGGCGAAAGGACGGGTGGATGCAAGGGGAGGCTGGACAATTGGAGGTCAATGTCATTTAATGAAGTCATGAACCTGATCGACCGAATCATCACCGATGGTGCGAGAACGCTGACTCTTGAGGATCTCGATGCGCTGATGGTGGTATTGCCGAAGATTCGGGATGAGCTTGAAGCCGAGGCTGCACCTGAGGAAGGGATGCTGGATCAGTTCCGTTTTTTGCGCCATGTGGCAGAAGATGCTGTGGCGGGCCTGCGACGGGAGACGTCGCTGGTGTCTTTGGCAGAGGTCACTTTTGCGCTGCTCTACCTCACCAAGAACAATGATTTGATACCGGATACCCTGCCTCACGAGGGCTGGATCGATGATAAGGCGATATTTACAGCTGTGTTGAAGCGAAATGAATCGACGTTAAAGGAGTTGGCAATTGTACGCGGTCATGATTGGGAGATGCTCACCTCGGTCATATGAGAGGGGAGTCTTGGCTGGGTGGAGGGGGATCCTGCGGGTGCGATTGACGTTTGAAATGGAGGCGTTTGGTGAGGGGGATGCGAAGAAGTTTGGCAACACCCGTCCAACTGAGCCAACCGAGAGCGTAGCCGATGGGGGTGGAGAGGATGCCGCCGATGATGCCGCCAAGGAACATGGATTGAGCAAAACGAACACCTTTTTCGACGTCAGGATTTGCGATTTTTTGGAAGGTATCGTTGAGGGGATCCCCGAAAATGCCAAGCAGCCAATCACCGAAGGCCTTCTCAGCGAGACCAATGGGTGCGAATGTGACGGGATTGCTGAGCCAAGCGACGACGATCACTGTGGGAATGTTGACGCGGAAAATGGCGGCAAGGATGATTCCGAGGGGCAATTGGCCTGGCATGATTTGGGCGCAGACAAAAAAGCCGACTGCCCAGCCACCTGCAAAAGTGGCCTGGCAGGGGCGCCAGACGCGTTTATCCAGAAAGTGACGTGCGAACCAGCGCATGGCAGGGCTGGACTTCAAGCGACGGGGATGCTTGAGGTAGCGGTAGGTGCGGAAGACGGCTCTGCGGATGTACCATCGGGTTTTGTCCAGCATGAAAGGAATAGTGGGAGGCTGGAGAAGGGTCAATGAGTGCCTGGCGATTGAGAACTCCAGACGTAGATGAGAAGAGCTGAGCCCATGATCAAGCGGTACCATGCAAAGCCGTTGAATGTGTGAGTTTGGACAAAACGAATGAGCCAGCGCACGACGACAAAGGCTGAAATGGCTGATACGAGAGTACCGAGGGCGATCATGCTCCAGTTCTCATTACCCGCCTCACCATCTTTGATTGCAGAAAGAATTTTATAGAAGCCGGCGGCCATTAGAGTTGGGACACCGAGGAGAAACGAGAACTCGGTGGCGGCGGGTCGCGCGATGCCGACGGCCATGGCGGCAAGGATGCTGGCACCAGAGCGGGAGGTGCCGGGGAAGACCGCTGCGAGAATCTGGGCAAAGCCTACCACCACGACGACGGTCCAGGTGATTTCGGCCAAGCCCGCATGGTTCTTCTTCCATCTCTCGCAGGCGAAGATAACCAGGGCGCCAATCAGTGTTGCCCAGGCGACTGGGGCGATTTCGTGGGGTAGTTCAATGCCAAGCTTTTTGATGAAAAGTCCGCCTACCGCTGTGATAAAAAAGGCTGCGAAGAGTTTAAAGAGGTAGTCTCGAGTTTCTGGTGAGGAAAGAGTCGTAGCGAAGTGGGAGACCCGCTTTGAGAAGACGGCGAGAACTGCAATCACCGCACCGCTTTGGATGACAACGTCGAAAAGATCGCTCTGACGTGGAAGCCAGCCCAAATTTTGCGGGATTAGGAGATGGCCGGTTGAGGAGATGGGAAGGAACTCAGTTACGCCTTCAATGATGCCGAGGATCACAATAGAGAGCCATTCGGGGAGATCAGTCATAGGTAAGGGCAGAGGGAGATGATTGCGGGGTGGCAGCTATGCGGCGGAACCTGGAATTTGCAAGTCCCGGGTCACAATCTGGATTTTAACCCGTCACAGGCAACCGTTTGCTCCTTGATTCGTTTGACCTTTGAAAGCGACAGGTGACCGTCACACCGCGCTTTGCTTTGGAAGTGATGTTGAGGGAGCCCCCGATCAAATTGGCTCGATATTCCATGATCTGAAGTCCAATGCCAGCATCTGGCGACTTTCTGAGTCTGGAGCCGTCGTTCTCGATTTTTAGGACGCATTCGCGATCAGTGAGAAGGCGAAGAGAGATCGTGATCTTAGTTGGCTTGCCGTGGCGGATTGCATTATTGCATGCTTCCTGCGCAATGCGATAAACGTGAGTTTCCTTTTCGAGGTCGTCGATAGCAATTCCAGGATCCATGAGGAAATGGCAAGAAGTGCGGTGATTGATTTGGATTGTGTCAGCCAGCAACTTGAGGGCGCCTTCAAGTCCACGGTTCTTCACGGCGGAAGGAGAGAGGCCGTGGGACATGCGGCGCACCTCTTGGATTGCCTCACCGACAAGTTCGCGAATGCGCGCAACGCTGTCGTGATGGTCTTCTCCGAGTTCGAATTCGAGCGCAGACATTAGGGCCGCGACTCCAGTCAAAGTTTGCCCAACACCATCATGGAGATTGTGTCCGATTCTTGCCTGCTCCTGTTCGGAGACGTTGAGGAGTTCCTTTTGGAGGCGGCTGCGCTCGGTAAGATCGGTACCGGTAACGATGATGCGGTCAATACTACCGTCAGCAGATCGAGTGGATATGCTGGAAAGTGAGAAAAGATGATCTTGTCCTTTCTTGTCTGTCAGAATGGCTTCTCGTGGTGGATTGGAGCCGCCTTTGAGAAGTGATTGAAGTCTTTCGATGGCGCGGACTTTTTCTTCCTGGCTCATAATGCCGACGGCCCAGGGGGTTTTGCCAAGGAGTTCTTCGCGACTGAATCCCATGATATCAACTGTGGCTTGGTTGACGTGGACCATGTTTCCCTGGCGATCGAGTAGAACAATGATTGCGGAAGTGTGGTCCACCAAAGTCTCGTTAAAACGGAGCTCCCGCAGATACATCATTTCTGCCTGTTTGTGCTCGTCGACATCTTGAAAGGTGCCGATCAATTTGACGACGACTCCGTTTTCGATCACTGGGGAACCCTGAGAGCGAGCCCAGAAAGTCCGCCCTCGCGCGCTTACGACTTTCAACTCGAGGTCGTAAGCTGTGCCATGATTGATGGCGGATTGGACAGCGGCCGCGATTTTTGGCCGTTCTTCCGGGGCGTAGAAAGCTATCGCATCTTCGAGAGTCGGTGCACAAAGAGCGTCGACTTCGAACAGGATGCATGTTTCCAAAGACCAGAAAAGTTTTTTGGAATTGAGATCGAGCTCCCAACCTCCGATTTTGGCTATCTCACCGGTGCGTTTGAGCATATCGGCCGTATGTGCCAAGGCTATCTCGGCTTCCTTTCTCGAAGTGATGTCTTTGACGGTTGCCAGAAAGTTAACAATCTCGCCGTTGCTGTTCTGTACGCAAGACGGGCTTATCATAACGGGGAAGCGTTCCCCCGATTTGCGCTGAAAGTTCAATTCGACATCCCTGAAATTTCCATTCAGGGTCTCCACGAAAGCAGCGTTGATGCTGTCATATTCTTCCAGAGGCCAGTAGGGGAATGGCGGGGCGGTTCCGATGAGTTCTTCTTGAGAGAACCCTGTCATTCGACAGAATGCTGGATTGACCACGATATGAATTCCTTGTGCATCGAGTGCTGCAAATCCGTCATGCATTGAACTGATCAAGCTATGGTTGAATGAAACGGAAGCTTTGAGGGCAAGCTCTGTTTCTCTGCGCTCGGTAATGTCGCGAACGATGGCTTGCAAAAGTACCCTGCCAGCACTTTCGACTTTATTGAGAGTTACCTCAGCCGGGAATGAAGTGCCATCCAGCTTCGTGTGTAGCCATTCAAAGAACTGTGGGATACCTGAAAGGGCGGATGAGATTTTTTCGATCGCGAACTCGATCGAATTGCGACCGTTGGGCTGGTTGGTTGGCGAGAATTTGTATGGTGGGAAGCCAATGATGTCTTCGCGTTTGGAGCAACCGAACATTTCCAGGCTCCTAGCGTTGCAGTCAATGAAGCGCTCCCCCTCCAAGATCAGAATGCCATCGCCGGCATTCTCAAAGAGTGTTCTGTAACGCTCATCACTATCGCGGC
>Ga0164293_10002343_pt1 | contig 16079 bp, 14 predicted proteins | sample GEODES118metaG_FD_111487 | JGI IMG/M metagenome (GOLD analysis project Ga0164293, IMG submission 111487) | Eutrophic lake water microbial communities from Lake Mendota, Wisconsin, USA - GEODES118 metaG | ecosystem: Environmental > Aquatic > Freshwater > Lake | place: USA: Lake Mendota...
AGGATAGCTTAGAACTTTTATACAAAGAATTAGAAAACGATTATTATCAGATTGCAATAGATATTAATCAAATTATGAATAAGCCAGGTTCTGAACAAGATCTGGTATTGAGAGATAAGGATGAAATAGTGATCCCAAAAACTGATAACCGTGTAAAAATTAGTGGTGGTGTATTAAGACCAACCAATATTGTTTACAGAGATGGATTAAGTATAGGTGAATGTCTTAGTGCGGCGGGTGGTGTAAGTGAATACGCCAGAAGGGGCAGGGCTTATGTGGTTTATGCCAATGGTAAATCTAAAAGAACTATGCATTTTGGTATTTTCAGAATCAATCCAACTATCAAGCCAGGCGCGGAAGTAGTATTGCCAGAAACAGATGTTAAAAAAGAAAAGGCATTGACGAGCATTATACAGTTCACCACCGTCATTGCACAAATAGGATCCGTATTAGCCACATTAGCTATTTTAAATAGATAATATCATGACCAAATTAAGTGATGAACAACAGCAGATAGAAAACGATGAGATTTCTTTAAAGGAATTGATTCAAAAAATACAGCAGTGGATAGCGTATTTAAAAACGCAATGGAAACTCATTATTGGTATTGCATCTATTGGCGCCATTCTTGGTTTTACAATTGCCAGTTTTATAAAACCTAATTACTTAGCAACCACTACATTTGTTCTTGAGGAAGATAAAGTTGGTGGCGGGGGACTTGGAGGTGCCCTAGGTTTGGCTAGTAGTTTTGGATTGGATTTAGGCGGTGGCGGTGGCGGATTATTTACGAGCTCAAACATTATTGAATTAATGAAGAGCCGTTTGGTGTTAGAAAAAACATTGCTTAAACCAATACAAATTGCAGGCAAGGAAATTACTCTTGCAGATTATTATATACAATTTAATGAGCTTAAAGAAGATTGGGCCAAAAAACCAGCACTTGCGAATATTAATTTTCCTGCGAATGCAGATAGAACAAAATTTAGTTTACAGCAGGATTCTATATTGCAAACAATATCTGCAGAGTTAACCAAAAATAATTTAGTGATTGCACAGAAAGATAAAAAAGTAAGTATAATTAGTTTGACAGTGAAAACTGAGAGCGAACTATTTTCTAAACTATTTTGTGAGCAGTTGCTAAAAGAGACTTCTGATTTTTACATAGAAACAAAAAGTAAAAAATCAAGGTTGAATGTAGATATTTTACAACACCAGGCAGATAGTATTAGGGCAGAATTGAATAGTGCTATTACAGGCGTGGCTACAGCGAGTGATAATGTTTATAATTTAAATCCAGCATTAAATGTAAAACGTACACCAAGCACAAGACGTCAGGTAGATGTTCAAGCCAACACAGCCATACTCACTCAGTTGGTTGCTCAGTTAGAATTGTCTAAAGTTAGTTTAAGAAAAGAAACTCCATTGGTACAATTAATAGACCGTCCTATTTTACCTTTAGAAAAAGACAAAGTTGGAAGATTAAAATCATTAGTACTAGGTGGATTCTTAGGAGCATTCTTAACAGTGTTGTATTTGGTGTTTGGGCAGTTATATAGGAAGATGGTTGCGTAGGATTTGGATTAGTGTGGTCCAGTGCAACAAATCTCATTTGTTAATCTTTATAAATCACATAATTAATTAAATTCTGAGTTTTTAGAAAATTTTCAAAAATCGATCAAAAAAGAGGTAATTAGTGCGCAGTTTGGTGCGCTGTTAAAATAAAAAAATATGAAATTAGAAAATTTAAAAATTGGTATTATTGGATTAGGCTATGTTGGCTTACCATTGGCAGTTGCTTTTGCTGAAAAATATTCTGTAGTTGGTTTTGACATCAATCAAAATAAAGTAAATGAGATACTTGATGGAGTAGATAGTACACTTGAGATTGAGAGTTATCAGTTGAAATCAGTTTTGAGACCAAGTCTAACGAACACCAGTGGATTATTCCCTACAACTAGTTTATCTGAGCTAGCAGTATGTAATATTTACATTATTACTGTACCAACACCAGTAGATAAATATAATAAACCCGACCTTACACCGCTAAAAAATGCGAGCCAAGCAATTGCAAAGGTTTTAAATATAGGCGATATTATTATTTATGAATCAACCGTATATCCAGGTGCAACTGAAGAAGAATGTGTACCAGTTTTAGAGTCGAATTCTGGATTGACTTTTAATAAAGATTTTTTCTGCGGTTATTCGCCTGAACGTATCAATCCTGGAGATAAAGAGCACACGTTAACCAAAATTCTTAAAGTAACTTCTGGTTCAACTCCAGATATTGCGGAAAGAGTTGATCAATTATACAAATCTATCATTGTTGCAGGAACATATAAAGCGTCCTCAATCAAAGTTGCAGAAGCAGCAAAAGTGATTGAGAATAGCCAAAGGGATATTAACATTGCATTTGTAAACGAGCTTTCTAAAATATTTAATCTTTTAAAAATTGACACCAAAGAAGTGCTTGAAGCAGCTGGAACTAAATGGAACTTTCTTAAATTTAGCCCAGGTTTAGTTGGCGGGCATTGTATTGGCGTTGATCCGTATTATTTAGCCCAAAAAGCTCAAGAGTTAGGTTATCATCCCGAAATCATACTTGCAGGCAGGAGATTGAACGATAGTATCGGGGCTTATGTTGCTGATGAAACAGTTAAGCTACTAGTTAAGAAACAGGTCAATATTGCTGTAGCTAAAATACTAGTTCTTGGTATTACATTTAAAGAAAATTGTCCGGATGTCAGAAACACTAAAGTCGTTGATATCATTTCTGAACTTAAAAAATATAACCTCGATATTACAATTTTAGATCCATGGGCAAATAAAGAAAGTGTATTACGTGAATATGGATTAAATATCATTAATTCATTAGACGAGTCCGAACAAAAACAATTCGACGGGATTATTTTATCAGTCGCACATAATGAATTTTTAAATTTGGATATCGATTCCTTGAAAAAAGACACTTCAGTAGTCTATGATGTAAAAGGAGTTTTACTTAAAGAATTAGTTGATAAAAGACTATAATCATGATTGATTTAGATAAAATTCAAACATCAAGTTTTTTAGTTACCGGAGGTGCGGGATTTATTGGTTCAAACCTAGTAGAGTATTTATTAGATAAAGGTGTTAAGAAAGTTAGAGTGCTTGATAATTTCAGCAACGGACATAAAAAAAACATCATTGAATTTTTAAATAACCCAGCATTTGAGTTATTTAATGGTGACATCAGAGATTTAGAGACTTGTAAAAAAGCTTGCCACGGAATTGATTATGTTTCACACCAAGCTGCATTGGGTTCTGTGCCTCGTTCAATTAACGACCCTAGAACAACTAATGAAGTTAATATATCTGGCTTTTTAAACATGTTAATTGCAGTAAAAGAGGAAGGAGTTAAAAGAATAGTGTATGCTGCTTCATCCTCCACTTATGGTGACAGTAAATCTTTACCCAAAGTTGAGGATATAATTGGGGAACCACTTTCCCCATATGCAGTAACAAAGTATGTTAATGAATTATATGCACACGTCTTTGCTTTAAACTACGGTGTTGAAACAATTGGTTTAAGGTACTTTAACGTGTTTGGCCCAAAACAAGATCCTAACGGAGCTTATGCTGCAGTTATTCCTCTTTTTACACAAGCTATTTTAGACGGAAAATCACCTTATATAAATGGTGACGGTGGACAAACAAGAGATTTTACTTATGTTGCAAATGCGGTTCAAGCTAACATAAATAGTATGTTAGTAGAAGATAAAAATGCGGTTAACCAAATTTACAATATTGCAGTGGGGGATAGAACTTCCCTCATTGAAATGTTTAAAATTTTAATAAATATTGAAAATAAAGCAATTGCCCCAATATTTAGAGAAGACAGAAAAGGAGATGTTAGAGACAGCTTAGCAGACATTTCAAAGGCAGTCAATTTGATTAATTATCAACCTGAATTTAAGTTTAAAGAAGGATTAGTTAAAACTTATAATTGGTATAAAGAAAATCAAAAATTCATAAAAACCTAAGGTTAAATAATAGTATCAAATTGGCACTACATGAAAAGTCTTTAGATGGAGCTCTGTGGATTTTTATCGATCTATTAGTAAATAAGGCGTCTTTTTTTATCGCTACAATAGTCTTAGCTAATTTATTAGGTCCTGAGGAATTTGGTCTATTAGGACTTATCACAATTTTTTTTACAATAGGCAATACACTCTTAGATAGTGGGCTATCTACATCTTTATTAAGATTAAAAAATCTTGAAGATGATGATTATTCGACAGTATATATTTTAAATGTTTTTTTAGCATTATTAATATATTTTATATTTTTTTTACTAAGTCCTTTTATTGCAGGTTTTTATAATCAAGAAATATTAGAAAACCTGATAAAGGTTTATTGTTTAGGTTTTATTTTCAATTCTTTCCGTGTAGTTCAAAATACAATTCTTATAAAAAATTTAAACTTTAGAAAAATAACATTATACAACGCGCCAGGCAATATCTTGTCTTTTATATTAAGCATATGGATGGCTAATAATGGTTATAAGGTTTGGAGTATTGTAGCCTTATTTTTAATTAATCAAGTGATAGCTACTATAGTATTTACCTTATTAAGTGATTGGAAACCTAAACTTAGATTTTCAAAAAGTAAAGCTAAATATCATTTTAATTTTGGATATAAACTTATGTTATCAACACAATTAAATATAATTTTTGATAATGTTTATAATACAATAATAGGAAAGTTTTATGACATAAAAACTTTGGGATTTTATGAAAGAGCTTATACCTTAAATAGTTATCCCAATCAAATAATTACTAGCATCTTCTCAAAATTATCTTTGCCAATTCTAGCTAATTTAAGTGATAATAAGATTCAAATGGCAATAGTATATAGAAAAATAGTTTTAATGGCTTTTTTTATCTCTGCACCTTTGATGATTGGAATTATGGTATTAGCTAAGCCTATTTTTATAATGATACTTGGAAAAGAATGGTTAGAAGCCGTACCGTTCTTTAAAATTTTATGCTTAGCATTTATGTTTTATCCTATACATTCTTTAAATATAAACTTGTTATCAATCTTTGGAAAAAGTAATTTGTTTCTAAGGCTTGAGATAATAAAGAAAGTATTAATTAGTATAGTCGTAACGATCAGCTTTTATTACGGAATTACTATATTAATATGGTCAAATGTCTTCGTTTCAGTTGCTGCACTTTTTATAAATGCATATTACAACGATAAATTAATTTCCTATTCCGCGTTTAAACAAGCAAAAGACATGTTGCCTATATTATGTATTTCGTCGATAATGGGTATTTTGATGCATTTCTGTCTTAAATATATTTTCGTTGGAAACAATGAATTATTTCAACTAGTATTCATTTCCATAATTGGCATAGCTGCTTATATATCTATTTTTATTTTTTTAAGAAATGAGACCCTTAAAAACATTTTATCAATTTTGAAAATAAAGTCTATTTTATGATAAATGTAACTAAAACGTTCTTTCCACCTTTAGAAGTTTATAATTTATATTTAGAAAGAATTTGGAAAAATCAATGGTTAACGAATAGAGGCGAGCTAGTTATTGAACTTGAGCAAAAGTTAAAAGAGCACCTTTCGGTTACTGATATTATTTTAATGAATAACGGTACAATACCTTTACAAATTGCTTTAAAGATACTTGGAAATGGAGGAGAAATTATAACTACACCATTTAGCTATGTAGCTACAACCGCAGCAATAGTTTGGGAAAATTGCACACCAATATTTGTTGATATTAATTCTGAATTTTTAACTATTGATGAAACAAAAATAGAAGCGGCCATTACGGATAAAACGACTTGTATCTTAGCAACGCATGTTTTCGGTAATCCATGTAATATTGAAGCTATTGAAATTATCGCAAAAAAATATAACTTAAAAGTTATATATGATGCTGCTCATTGTTTTGGCGTAGAATACAATGGCAAAAGTATCTTTGAGTATGGTGATGTCAGTACCTGTAGTTTTCATGCTACTAAATTGTTTCATACAGGAGAGGGCGGTGCCTTATTCTGCAAGGATAAGGATTTAAGACACAAATTATTTTACAGTCATAATTTTGGCCATAATGGTCCATTAGATTTTTATGGTTTAGGAATAAATGGTAAAATCTCTGAATTGCAGGCTGCAATGGGTTTAAGTGTTTTGTCACATATTGATTTAATATTCTCTGGTAGAAAAAAAATTGTTGACTATTATAAAAATAATTTAAATTACAAAGGGTACACTGAAATACAAATTAGAGAAAATACCATATGGAATTATAGCTATTTCCCTATCATTTTTGATTCAGAAGAGGTGTTGTATAAAACATTAAATTCACTTAATAAAGAATTTATTTTTCCAAGGAGATACTTCAATCCTTCTTTAAATAATTTGCCTTATGTGAATAATACTTTAATGATTTCGTCGGAAAACGTCGCTTCTAAAATTCTTTGTTTACCATTATCAGATTATATAAGTAATGAGGACCTGAAAAAGATATGTTATTTAATAAATAAAGATTAATGATAATAGTTGGAGCAAAAGGCTTTGCCAAAGAAGTATTAGAGATTTTTGAAGAATCAACAATAAAAAGCACTATAGCCTTTTATGATGATATAAATAAAGATATTGGTGAAAAAATATTTGGTAAATTTTTAATACTAAAAGATGATAACACCGTAATATCTTTTTTTAAAGACAATGGTAATGATTTCACAATAGGTGTCGGAAATCCAAAGTTAAGATTAAAGCTTTATAATAAATTCATGAAATTAGGTGGTAACTATATATCATCAATTAGTTCAAAAGCAAAAATAGGAAGTTATGATATAATTATAAATGAAGGAGCTAATATTCTATCTTATGTAAATATATCTAATTCTGTTAAGATTGGTAAAGGGTGTATAATATATTACGGAGTAATAATTACACATGATTGTTTAATTGGTGACTTTGCGGAATTATCGCCTAATGTAATTTTATTAGGTGGTAGTAAAGTTGGAAATTTTACCCAAATTGGTGCAAACTCAACTATACTACCTAATATCACTATTGGTGATAATGTTATTATTGGCGCAGGTTCAGTCGTGACTAAAGATATACCTAACAACACTTTAGCATATGGTTCACCAGCTAGAGTAATAAAAGTCCTAGATATAAAGGATTAGAAATAATGAATAAAAATATATTAATTTCCGTAGTCATGATTACCTATGGTCATGAGAAATACATAAAAAAAGCTATAGAAAGTGTCCTTAACCAAAAATTAGATTACAAACTTGAGTTAATAATCGCCAATGATTGTTCACCAGATAATACGGATAACATAGTAACTAAAATAATTAAAACACATCGAATGTCTAGTAGTATAAAATATTTTAGACATAATATTAATAAAGGAATGATGTCGAATTTTAGTTGGGCTTTAAATCAAGCAAAGGGATCTTATGTTGCTATTTGCGAAGGAGACGATTACTGGACAGATGAAGAAAAATTGAATAAGCAAATTTCGTTTCTGGCTCAGAATAGCGTATTCTCTTTTTGCTTTCATTCAGTTAAAGTGATTAATTCCTCAAAAGATTATAAGTATCACTTTAGTATTCCAAAAAAATCTGTGCTAACAATAAAACATATAATTTTAAAACATTACATACCTACTTGCTCCGTTGTTTTTAGAAAGGAATTTTTGCCAGATACATTCCCTCAATGGTTCGAAGAATCTATTGTGGGAGATATACCAATAGAAATTATGCTTGCAAGTAAAGGGCCTATTAAGTATTTAAATCAAAATATGGCAGTTTATAGGAAGCATGAGAATGGTATTACTCTAAATAAAGGTCATCAACTTAAAGCAAGGCATGGATTTATAAATCTTTATAAAAACCTAAGTCTATATTTTAATGGACAATATTGGCTGTTATTAAATTTTATGGTTTTAAAAAATTACTTAGGAATAACTAAAGATTATGTAACAAACAGATTAAAAATAGATAAACTGTGAAATTCCTTTTTCTTTTTATTATTTTATTCTTCTACATTCTAGCACCAAGACTAAATTTCTTTGTTCCTATAAACACAGGCGTTATATCTGCTTTAATATTTTTTTTTTACAGCTATAAAGCCTCACTTAAATCTTTCAAAATTAAGCAAAACATATACTTTATTTCTTTTCTGCTTTTTTTAATTTGTTATCATTTTGCATTTGCAATGTTTTACGGCAATAATTCTACTTATTTTATTTCTATTTTAGCCTCCCTAGTTGTGTATACTTTATTTTCCTTTACGTTATCTGCACAACTATATTCAAGTGAATATAATTCATTGAATATAGTCAAGTTAATTAAAATTGTAGTTTGCATTATTTTTGCTAATTCTCTAATAATTATTTTAGAGTTTCAATACCCTCCATTTAAAGATTTAATAGAAAGCTATTTAGTTAATGAAGTAAGTTCCAATATTAGTTATGCAGAACACCCTTTTAGATTAAGGGGCTTTTCGTCATCTGGGGGTGCGGGATTATCTATTATCAATGCTGCTTCGGTTTGGTTTTGTGCTGTGTTAGCTAAACGAAGACAAATAAATAAATCACTTGCCTTACTTTTTATATTGGTAATAACCTTATCAAATTTATTTACGGGTAGAACGGGATTAGTTTATAGTATTGTTTTTTCTATTTACTTTTTAATTTTTGTTTATTTCAGTAGACTAAACTCTAACAAATTATCCATTTTTAGAGACATAGCAATCATTTTAATTGGGATTTCATTTATGCCAGAATTTGAATTAAATGATGAAATAATTTCTTGGGCTTTTGAGTGGACAAAAGGTTTTGAAACAGGTAGTTTTTCTTCTGCCTCTACTGATGAATTAAATGAAATGCTATTTATTCCCACTGATAATATTTTTAATTTATTTCTTGGCATTGGATTTTTTGAAGGCGTAAATGATTTTTATCCAAGAACTGATTCTGGATACCTTAAAACTTTGTTATCAGTCGGTTTAATATTCGCTATTTTATTTTATGCTATTATTTTTTATAAATTTTTTAAAATTACACTCAGATATAAAAATTTACGTCTTTATATCTATCCAATAATTATTTTAATATTAATATCTGAAGTGAAAGAGCCTTTTATTTATCAAAACTTTCTCTCCCGTGTAATTTTTTTAATAATTGGGATGGATATTTATTTAGGCTATAAAGAGAAAATTAAATCTAATGGTATTACATATTATAACCTCTCTTAACATCGGCGGAGCAGAAATAATGCTCCAAAAATTAATAATTGAGAGAAAAATTAATGGTTACAATGATAGTGTTATCTGTTTAGGTTGTAGAGGTGATATCGGCGATAAATTACAAAAAAACAATGTTAACGTTCATTATTTGCATATTAGCTCATCTTACACTCTAATTACAGGTTTTTCTAAACTTAATAAGTTAATCAAATTTTATAACCCATCAATAATTCAAACTTGGCTTTATCATGCTGATTTAATTGGCGGATTGATTGGTTTTTTAAATAAAATTCCTGTAATTTGGAATATACGACAAACAAAATTTAACTCCTATAAAAGTATTTTTACAATATTAATCATGCGCTTATGTGCAGGTTTATCGTACTTTATCCCAAAAGTCATTATTTGCGCTGCATATAGTTCTAAAATATCACATTCAAAATACGGTTATAATAAATCTATTTTTAAAGTAATACCTAATGGATTTCTTGTTGACGAATCTCCATCTGTGGAAAAGATTAAAGATTTAAAAAATGAGTTACTCATTAGTGATAAGGATATTGTAATAGGCAATGTTGGAAGGTTTCATGTAGACAAGGGTTATGAGTACTTTATTAAAGCTGCTTCAATTCTATCTGATAAATACCAAAATTTAAAATTTATAATGATTGGTAATGGTTTAGATTTAAATAATCAAGAACTCATCAATTGGATTAGATTCTACCAGCTTGAAAATAAATTTATATTAATTGGCAAATCTGAAATTGTTAGTGAATATCTTAAAATATTTGATATTTTCTGTCTCTCGTCAATTTCAGAAGGCTTCCCTAATGTTGTTGGTGAAGCAATGTTGCAATCAAAGCCTTGTGTAGTTACAAATAGTGGAGATTCAAGATTTATTGTGGGTGATACAGGTTTAGTCGCTAAAGTTAAAGATGCTATAGATTTGAGTGATAAATTGATAGAAATGATAGAATTAGATTCTTTAGAGCGCATCAAACTTGGAGTAAAAGCTCAAAAAAGAATAAAACAGAATTTTATGATTGATTTTATTGTAAAAAAATATACTGATACCTATAACGAATTTTCAAAATAATTTATGTGCGGATTTACTGGATACTTATCTAATGTGCGTTTTGATCACGAACAACTTTTAAATAAAATGGGTGATGCCATAGAACATCGTGGTCCGGATGCTTCAGGTATCTGGTATGATGATGCCAATGGTGTAGCCATGTGCCATAGACGCCTTTCCATCCTAGACTTATCTGAAACTGGCTCGCAGCCTATGACATCTAGACAAGATAAATATGTAATTGTATTTAATGGAGAAATTTATAACTTTTTAGATCTAAAGAATGAGCTTGAAAAAATTACTAAAGTAAATTGGAAAGGACATTCTGATACAGAAATCATCTTACAAGGATTTGAAGTTTGGGGAATAGAAGCAACGTTAAAAAAGATGATAGGTATGTTTGCAATTGCCTTATGGGATAAGGACAATAAAGTTTTAACCCTAATGAGAGATAGAATAGGTGAAAAACCTTTATATTATGGATGGCAAGGCTCTAGCTTTATTTTTGGTTCTGAGTTGAAGTCTTTTCATAAACACCCTGAGTTTAAAAAAGAAATATGTATAGATGCGCTAGGTGACTTTTTTAAATATAACTATGTGCCATCTGATAAAAGTATCTACAAAGGGATTAAAAAACTAAAACAGGGTACTTTTTACAGTATCTCGCTCTCCAATCAAACTATGGAAAGTACTATTTATTGGAATATTGATGATTATAAGCCTGAAAATTCTGTTGTAAACTGTAATGTAACTGATAAAATTACTGAGTTAGAAGACTTGTTAAAAGATGCAATTGGGAAACAAATGATTGCAGATGTTCCACTAGGTGCATTTTTATCTGGTGGTGTTGATAGTTCTGCTATAGTTGCCCTAATGCAAAACCAAAGTAATAGACCAGTTAAAACTTTTTCTATGGGTTTTAACGAAAAAGAATTTGATGAGGCTATTTATGCTAAAAAAGTAGCCCAACACCTAGGGACAGATCATACAGAAATGTATGTTAGCCCAGAAGAGGCTAGAAATGTAATTCCGCTTTTACCTGATATTTATGATGAGCCGTTTTCTGATTCTTCGCAAATACCTACTTATTTAGTATCAAAATTAGCTAAAGCCCACGTAACGGTTTCTCTATCTGGCGATGCAGGTGACGAATTATTTTGTGGTTACAATAGATATTTAATGGTGAACAATTCATGGAGTAAATTATCGAAAATCCCGAAAGGGATAAGAAGAACAGCTGGAAATTTTTTACTCAATAGGAATGTTGATAGTCTTAATTTCATATATAAAAATATAGAAATATTTCTACCTAGTAAATATAAGCTTTCTAATTTTGGTGATAAAATACATAAAGTTGCAAATAAACTAGATGTATCTTCTTTATCAGAACTTTATGACGGATTTATTTCTCATTGGCAACCAAATGAAATTTTAAATCAAAAACGAGAATCTATAATTTATGATTTAGAAAATTTAAATGGTCTAAATTTCATTGAGAGAATGATGCATGTAGATGCTAAAACGTATTTACCTGATGATATTTTAGTAAAAGTTGACAGGGCCGCAATGGCTAATTCATTAGAAACTAGAGTGCCTTTTTTAGACCATAGGGTTGTTGAATTTGCAAAGTCATTACCGCTAGATTTGAAAATAAGGGAAGGTAAAGGCAAGTGGATTTTACGTGAAGTACTTTATAAGCATGTCCCAAAAGAATTAATTGAAAGACCTAAGATGGGTTTTGGAATTCCTTTAGATTCATGGCTGAGAGGTCCACTAAAGTCGTGGGCTCAAGATTTATTGTCAGAATCAAATTTAAATAAGCATCAGCTTCTAGATAACAAAGTCATACAAAATAAACTAGCCGAGCATTTATCGGGCAAAAAAAATTGGCATTACCACTTGTGGGATGTTTTAATGTTTCAAAGTTGGTATGATAAATATCATAAGTAGTTTATGAATAAACGTATTGTTTATATTGTTAATGTAGATTGGTTTTTTATATCCCACCGTATACCTCTCGCTCTTGAGGCAATAAAAAGAGGATATGAAGTATTCCTTGTAACCAAAAACACCGGGAAATTTGGTGAATTAAGTGAATTAGGAATTAATTGTATTGAAGTAAACTTTGAGAGATCTGGAACAAACCCTTTCAAAGAATTAACGCTCATTTTCAAATTAAGAGCCATATACAAAAGACTTCAGCCTTATATTTTACATCATGTAACACTTAAACCTTCAATTTACGGCACTATTGCTGCTAGAAATATAAGTAGCAATCCAAAAGTAATTAATGCGGTAAGCGGATTAGGTTATTCTTTTACTAATAACAGAAAATCGTTAAGTAAGTTATTTTTAGTTACACTTTTAAAGTTTGCTTTTAAAAATAAGTCAGCTAATTTCATTTTTCAGAATCCAGATGATAGAGATTTATATAAAAAATTTGAATTCCTGACAAAAAAAAATCACATAATAATCAAAGGATCTGGTGTTGATGAAAATGTGTTTGGCTATTCTCTTCCATTAAAAAATGATGTCATATCTATCATATTTCTTGGACGAATACTTAAAGATAAAGGAGTTTTAGAATTTATTAACGCGGCAAATATTCTGAAAAAAAGATATTATGGTAAAGTGAAATTTACTTTAGTAGGAAGCATTGACGTTGAAAACCCTACTCATATAACTAGAGAAGCCTTAGAAGCTTTGTGTGATCAAGACTATATCATTTGGAATGGGTTTAGTACAAATGTTAAGCAATGTTACCAGCAAGCAGATATTGTTTGTTTACCATCATATAGAGAAGGATTGCCTAAATCTTTGATTGAAGCAATGGCTATAGGACGCCCCATCATTACGACTAATACAATTGGCTGTAGAGAGTGTGTTGAGAATGGTATAAACGGTTATTTGGTGCCAGTTAAATCAGTCAATAAATTGGCTGAATGTATGGAAGTTTTAATTTTAAACAAGAATCTAAGGCTAGCAATGGGTTTAAGATCTAGAGAAAAAATGGTTAATGAGATGTCGTTATCATATGTTGTAGCTGAAACTTTTAGATTTTATGAATGATATTATTATTACAGGTTATTCAGGCTTTGTTGGTCAAAATTTGATTAAATATCTAGAAAATTTTTGCATTCAAAAGCTTTTAGTGAGATATCAATCAAATCAAATGATCAAAGTTGAAGATGTAGATGCCATTGTACACCTAGCAGGCAAAGCCCACGATCTTAAAAAAGTATCAAATCCAAACGAATACTACCATGTCAACACCGATTTAACCAAAAAAGTTTTTGATTCGTTCTTGGCATCAGATGCCAAAGTATTCATCACATTAAGTTCAGTAAAAGCTGTTGCTGACGAAATACATGGGAAGTTAACAGAACAACACAACCCAAATCCAATTTCCCATTACGGGAAAAGTAAATTTTTAGCAGAACAATATATTCTATCGCAGACAATTCCTGAGGGTAAAAGAGTTTATATTTTGCGCCCTTGTATGATTCATGGGCCTGGAAATAAGGGCAATCTTAATCTTCTATATAATATAGTTTCTAAAGGCATACCATGGCCTTTAGGAGCATTTGAGAATAAACGGTCATTCTGTAGTATTGATAATTTGATGTTTATCATTAGAGAATTAATTGAACGTGATGATATTCCATCAGGCGTATATAATGTTGCAGATGATTCACCTCTATCTACAAATCAAGTGATTTCAATCTTAGCGGAATCTCAAAATAGAAATGCTAAAATCTGGAAGGTTTCTAAAGGTTTACTTCAATCTTTTGCTAAACTAGGAGATGTACTTCGATTACCCCTCACAACTGAAAGACTACAAAAGCTTACAGAATCCTATTTGGTGAGTAACCAAAAGATAAAAAAGGCTATAGGGAAACCACTGCCAGTTTCTTCCAAAGATGGTTTATTAAAAACATTTAATTCTTTTCATACTAATGCTCAATAGACTTTTCGCCCTTATTCTATTATTAATCCTTTCGCCATTATTTTTACTAGTGTCTATTTCAATTTTTATAGAAGATGGAATGCCCATATTTTTCAAGCAAAAACGAATAGGAATCAATTATTCTTTCTTCAAAATCTACAAGTTTCGCAGTATGAAGAAAAATACCCCAAATGTTGCGACTCACTTACTAAATGATCCTGAACAATACCTACTTAAAATAGGAAAATTCATAAGGAAGACTAGTTTGGATGAATTACCTAATCTAATCAATATCATTAAAGGAGAAATGGTTTTTGTCGGGCCTCGTCCTGCTTTATACAATCAAGATGATTTAATGAATTTAAGAGTTGCAGTAGGAGTTGACAAGCTGAAACCAGGTATTACTGGATGGGCTCAAATAAATGGTAGAGATGAAATATCTAATGAAAAAAAGGTGCAATTAGAACAAGAGTATATGAATAAGAGATCTACCCTTTTTGATATCGAGATTATTATTAAAACTTTCACTAATGTATTATTTAGTAAAGGGGTAAGTCATTAAATTTATTATTATAATGATTAAGAAAAGCCAGGATCTTTCCTGGCTTTTCTATTTCCCTCCCTTCATAACCTCCCCAGGGCTCAATAACCTTGCATGATCCAATAGTTCCACAATCGCCATGGTTTTTCTTGTCTTAATATCACTCAACCCTTTAATAATGGAGTAGGAGTCCTTTAATAAATAAAATACATTGGTGGTGAGGTTTAAGCTTTTTGTTTGATTGTATAATTTAGGTACTATTTGATTTTGAAACAAAGCTTCAATCTCCACAAAACTCGCTACATGCGCTGCTATGTTTTGATGACTAGCCAAATTCAATGTTGGTTCCTTTTGCGCGTAACACCAATTGTCTACTTGTTTAAATGCTTTTGGACTATTTTTGGTGATGAGCTTAATACTTAGTTGATACACAAATCCATCGACCTTCCAACGCATGGTATTGTAAATTGCAAGTGCACTATCCTTTTTAGCTGAATTGGTTTCATTTTTCATTTGAGTGCTTAAATATAATTCCGTACTGTATTTAATTTCAATAAGCCTACTCATTAGGCCTTGTTGGGGCTGCGCTTGCGCACTTCCAATGTTCAACGTCATTATTAAATAAAGACATATCATTATGTAATTTATTCTGTTTCTCATAGTTGTAAATTTTTATTGAAAGAATTTTTGTGTTTCTAATAACCCTTCGCTTTGTGGATTTTGGTCATAGTCATTGTTCATTAAATCGATGTTCACATATTTTACAATATCCTGCATACTTGCATCCTGCCCGTATTGGCTTAGGTTCTTAATTAAGTAATGGGTAAAAGCCCCATTGAACCGGTTATTGATATACGCGTCGGCACTTAACTGATGCGAAGCACAGCCACTTAACAATGCACCATGCAAAGGGATGGGTGCGGCACTAAGGCTTGCCGCTGGAATAGCTAGGCTTTGTTGTGGTTCATGATTGAATCTTCGAAACCTGGTATCGGGAGTGATATGTTGCTTTCTGGACAGATCCTCCGAATGGCAGCTATCCGATATCCATACAAAATGTACGCCCTTGGGAATGGTAGCAAAGAGCTTGGCAAATTCCTTATCAGTAATGGCTGTGTTAGTGGCATCAGCATCACTAAAGTCATATGGGCAGATAATCTCATCCAATCCGTCTTTTTCAAATGCATGACCTTTACTAGGCAGCTGTGCACCGTGTCCACTATAATGAAACAAGATTTGATCTCCTGCAC
>Ga0164293_10002344_pt1 | contig 16078 bp, 10 predicted proteins | sample GEODES118metaG_FD_111487 | JGI IMG/M metagenome (GOLD analysis project Ga0164293, IMG submission 111487) | Eutrophic lake water microbial communities from Lake Mendota, Wisconsin, USA - GEODES118 metaG | ecosystem: Environmental > Aquatic > Freshwater > Lake | place: USA: Lake Mendota...
GCGTGGGCGGCGAGCTCCAGTTGACCGACGCAATCCGAGCTCTGATTCGCGCCGGCGGTCGGGTCCTCGGCTGGCGGGTCACCGCTGCGAGACGCTTTGATGTTGGGACGTACGAGAGTTACGTCGAGGCGCAGCGCGTGTTTGTGGGAGAGGAAGAGGGGCGCGCACAGAGACACGGAGGCACGGAGTAAGAGCCGAGTGGGAAAGCTGATATGCCCAAGGACAAATGACAAGGTTGCGGATGAATGATGAAACCAAAAGTGGCTGGCAACTACGACCGATTTTCCAGATCTTCTCCGTGACTCCGTGTCTCCGTGAGAGTCCTTCTTCGGCGGGCGGTTCACCGCTGCGAGACGCTTTGATGTCGGGACGTACGAGAGTTACGTTGAGGCGCAGCGCGTGTTTGTGGGAGAGGAAGAGGGGCGCTCACAGAGACACGGAGGCACGGAGTAAGAGCCGAGAGGGAAAGTTGATATGCCCAAGGAGAAATGACAAGGTTGCGGGTGAATGATGAAACCAAAAGTGGCTGGCAACCACGACCAATTTTCCAGGTCTTCTCCGTGACTCCGTGTCTCCGTGAGAGTCCTTCTTCGGCGGGCGGTTCACCGCTGCGAGACGCTTTGATGTCGGGACGTACGAGGGTTACGTTGAGGCGCAGCGCGTGTTTGTGGGAGAGGAAGAGGGGCGCTCACAGAGACACGGAGGCACGGAGTAAGAGCCGATTGGGAAAGTTGATATGCCCAAGGAGAAATGACAAGGTTGCGGGTGAATGATGAAACCAAAAGTGGCTGGCAACTACGACCAATTTTTCAGATCTTCTCTGTGCCTCCGTGTCTCCGTGAGCGTCCCTCTTCGGCGGGCGGCGGTTAAGACATCCGCTCCACGTTGACGACCACGCAGGCGAGGGGCTCGAGGGCAGAGCGGAGGGAAGCGAGATCGGCGGGGGTGCGGTACGTGCCAACGATCGCCCCGCCGCTGCCAGAAAACTTCGCCGAGCAGCCCGTGCTCCGTGCGGCCTCAACCATCGCCACGTGCCGCGGATTGAGCGGGCAGACGGCGCGACGCAAATCGAAGTTGCGGTTCATCAGTTGGTCCAGCCGGGCCCAATCCCGAGCGGCAATTGCAGCTTGGCCTGCTGCGGCCAAGCCTGCCCACTCCTGCATGGCTTCCAAGACTGCTGGCTCGCCGCGCTCAAACCGTTGACGAAGATTATTGTGAACCACTTCCGTTGGCTCACTTCCGGCGAGGCTGTAGGCGAGATAGACCGGCGGAAGCAGCTCGAGCGGCAGTGGTTCGTACCGGCCGTACCGCAAACCGCTCTCGGTCTGCATCACCGCGGGCGAAAAGTCCATTGCCACCAGCCCTTCATACGCCTGGACCACACGGTCCTGAAGGCCTGCCGGGATCCCAAGCTCGTCCTTCTCGACGCTGAGTACAAGGGAAGCCAGCAGGTGCGGCGGGATCTCCACGCCATGATAAGTTGCCAATGCACGAATCGTCGCGGTAACGATCGCCGATGAGCCGGCAAGTCCAACCAGCCGGGGGATCGAGCTGCGGACTTGGAAGCGAAAGCAGCTTGCTCCGATTGAGGGAGTAGATGTCGCGCCAGTTGCCTCGCAGTAGTCGAGAAATCGTTTAATCGCCGCCAGCACCAGCCGCTCTCCTCCGTAATAACCGTGGGCGAGGACTGAGCGGCGCACATCATCCAGCGACCGGGCCTGAGCTAACGGCTCGTCGGCCACGGCAATCTCCAGTCGCTCGCTGGGTGTGAGTGTCACCTCAGCGGCGAAGTTGGGAACGATCAGGCTGATCGTCTTTCCTCCGTAGCCGTCGGAGGGATTCCCGAGCAAGCCCACCCGGCCGTAGGCCCGCGCGGTGGTCGTATTCTCGTGTGAGCTGGGCATGGAGTGGCGAGTGGCGAGTGGCGAGTGGCGAGTGGCGAGTGGCGAGTGGAACAGTGTTGATGGTTGGTAGTTGCGGTGGAGCGGAAGTATTTCGGGAAAATCTTCAGAGCATTTCAGAGATTGCTTCGACTTGGGGCGGGAGGGATAAGCGGATTGCCTTTGGAATCTATTGATGCCGTGCAATCGCTGGCCATGCCTATCTGTGGATCATCCAGCTTGCTCTGCTCTTCTGGGGCTTCTCAACCTGTTAATTGCAAAAACTCTTCTGCTGTCAAATAACAACTGCCCACTAACAACTGCCACCAGGCTTTGGTTCAAACAACAGCGGGAAAAACTGCCCCTGCATCTTCTGGCTCCGGGGAATTGGGGGCACACCAGCCAAGAGTGGTTCGTCCGAATCCGAGATCGTGCCGTCCCGAAACGCATTCAAGACAATCGCACGGCGGGGAATGTCCGTCCGGTTAGCTTGCGAGCCATGCACCATCAGCGGGTGATGGAACACTCCCTCTCCCGCATCCATTTCACAGGGGACCGGGTTTTGCAGCTGGGCCCATTGTTCGTCGTTGAGCACTTTGCGGATCGCCGCCATGTCGCCGGCGAGGCCGGTGATCGGCAGGAGGTCCCAGTTCTGGCTACCGGGGACGTACTGCACACAGCCGTTGTCGACAGTGCTTTTGTCCAGCCCGATCCAGCAGGTGAGATGGTTCATCGGCTTGGTTCGGGTCCAGTAGGAATAGTCCTGGTGCCAAGCAACCACGCCGCCATGGCGGGCGGGCTTGCAGAAGAGCTGGTCGTGCCAGAAACGGACCGAACCACCGAGCAACTGGGAGGCCGCCATGACGAAGGCTGGGCTCCAGAGAATATCGTGCAACCCGGGGCGGAGCCGCCAGGCGCCGAGGGCATGAAAGAGCACATTGTTCGGGTCACCCGATTCATTCGAGTGGTATTCGTACCAGAGCTCCCGCCCCGGATGTTCCGGCTGCATCAGCTCGGCCAGTTCACTGCGGAGGAATTCGACCTGCTCGCTTGTGAGGATCCGGATCTTGGGGAGGTAGCCATTAGTGTGGAAGAATGCAACCTGCTCGGGACTGAGCCGATATTGGTCCCATTCCTGTTCGGTGCGAGGCCAGCGAAACAGGTCGCTGACTGGTTCATGCCGGGTCGAGTAGTCGAAAGCGGTGGCGGTAGACATGGACTTGTCTGGCGAAACGGTGAGTGGATTAAAGCACTGACCATTTTCGTCCAAACCGCGTGGAAAGGGAACCGTCCAGCAGCAGAAAAGAAGCATGGAGGAGCCGAGGCTGGCTCCTCCTGAAGTAGCGACTTTAGCCGAGAAGGCGGTAGCGCAGAAAACACGGCGACCAGTGGGAAGCCGATTGCAGATGCGACCACGCTCTACGCGAGCGTGGCGACATCAAGCGAGTGGCGACATCAGGGCTGCTTACCCCAGCAGAAAGCGCTGCAGCAGATAGGCGCCCACGCCGGCGAAGTAGCCGAGCAGGGCCCACGGGGTCACTTTCTTCATGTACCAGAAGAAGTTGATGTGCTCCAAACCCATCGCGGCCACGCCGGCAGCCGAACCGATGATCAGGCAGCTGCCACCCGTTCCGGCACAGTAGGCCAGCAGCATCCAGAAGGTGTCATTGATCGGCATGGCATACATCTCGATACCGGCCGCGACCAGCGGCACGTTGTCGACGACCGCCGAAACCAACCCGATGATCACCGCCACGACTTCGTGATAGGGAACTGCCTTGTCGAGCCATCCAGCCAATTGGCCCAGGGTGCCCATCGAGCCCAGCGAGCCGACCGCCAGCAAAATACCGAGGAAGAAGAGGATCGCCGACATGTCGACTTTCTTCAACGCGGACAAGACTCCGGTGCTGGAACGGGTTCGTTCGTCAAAATTCTTGCCGACGACTTCCGAGACAACCCACAGCACACCCAGCGCGAGAATCATTCCCATGAATGGCGGCAGGTGGGTGTAAGCCTTGAAAACCGGGACGCTGAGCAAGGCGCCCAAGCCAAGAATCAGAAACAGACCCTTGTGCCAAGCTTCCAGACGCAACTGATGATGTTCATCCTTTTTCTCGGGAGCGATCAGCTCGCCTTGCATGAATTTGGAACGCGACAGGGCCAGGAGCGGAACGAGCAGGCAGATCACGCTGCAGAAGAACAAGTCGCGCATGACTTCGACGGTGCCGATTTTATGTTTGATCCAGAGCATCGTTGTGGTCACGTCGCCGATCACCGTCCAGGCTCCGCCCGCATTAGCTGCAATCACCACGATTCCCGCAAAGAACAATCGCGTTTCCCGATCGGCGATCAGCTTCCGCAGAAGTGAGATCATCACAATGGTCGTTGTGAGGTTATCGAGTACCGAGGAGAGGAAGAACGTAAACCAGCCGATAATCCACAGCAATTGAACTTTGTTCTTGGCCTTGATGCGATCAGTAATCAGGGAAAATCCTTCGTGGGCGTCGACCAGTTCGACGATCGTCATGGCACCCATCAGAAAGAAGATGATGTAAGCGATTTCCCCAGTGTGGTGCAGGAGGTCATGGTCGATGGCGTAGTGCTGGGCGACGTTTTCAATTCCTTCGGCCTTGGCTTCGTGGGCAAACCAGTCAGGGACCCGTGACTCGTCGAGCAGCGGCGGGGTGTTGACGACGAACAGGGTCCAGCAGAGCACGCCGGTGATCAGCGCCGTGGCCGCCTTGTTGACGTTAATCGTGTGCTCGAGCGTGATGCAGATGTAGCCGATCGCGAAGATCAGACAGATTGCGAGGACCATGTTCGGGACGCCTTCCAAAAGAAAACGACGATGCAGACAGAGCCGGGGAAACCGCAAAAGTTTGTGACAATTTTCACAATTGTGCCGAATCCCCTGAGTTTTGCCTAGGTCAGTTTGGCTTTTTGCGTAATGGGCTGCAGACGCCACCAGCAGTCAGGTGAAGCCGTTCGCAGATCATTCGCGACGGGCTGGGCTTGCTTTTCAGGCCAGCTTCTCAGCCGGGCTGGGCGCCAGCCCCCGGTTCGGTGGCGAATGAACCGCGCAAACCAAAAAACGACCGTGCACCGGCGCCAAGTCAAAAACGCCTCGAGGCCGGTCACCGCGACAGCGGCAGTTCCTGCGTTAAAGTAAAGCCAATCCAAAACCTGCCTTTTTCAAACTGTCCTTTTCGCTTTCCCCTCTTGGGGCTGGTCGCACTACGCACACCAAGTTCTCCGAGGCTTGCTCCTTCCCCTCCGTGGTTAACTCGATGTTTCAACAACGCCACCGTTTGCTTGTCAATGCGACCTGGATCATCAAACTCCGCTGGTTGGCTGTGACCGGGCAGCTTTTGACGATTGCCGCTGTCGCCTATGGATTGGGGATCGAGCTGCGGATGACTTGGGCCCTGCTGGTCGTGATCCTCACAACGGCGGTCTCGAATCTGCTTTTGATGGTTTGGCTGCGGCACTGGCGGCAGTTAGTCAACTACGAAGCTTGGCACTGGCATCTGGTCCTGGGGCTGGTGATGCTCATGGACTTGTTCTCTTTGACCACGCTGCTGTTTGCGACTGGCGGGACGAACAATCCATTTTGGGTCTTTTACTACGTCAACGTGTCGCTCGCGGCTTTGGTGCTTTCACGAAATTGGGCTTGGGCGATCAACTTGCTTTCGGTCGCCTGTTTTGGCTTTCTGCTGTTCGAGCACATTGAGCTGCGCGAATTGATGCCGACTGGTTGGCAGACTTCAATTCGCCAAACCGGCGCACCGAGCCTCCATCAGCTCGGACTGCTGATGGGCTACACCCTCAGCTCCGGGATTTTGGTCTACTTCGTGACGCGATTGACGGGTGAAGTGGAGCAACAGGAAGAGAACCTCCGCCAAGCCCAGCAGAATCAGGCTCGGAGCGAGAAGCTGGAGGCGCTGGGCACGCTGGCGGCGGGGACGGCCCACGAGTTGGCGACTCCGCTGTCGACGATTGCGGTGGTTGCCGGGGATGTGGCGAAGTTTTTCGATGACCATCCGCCCGACCATCCCGACGCCCAGGATGTGGTTGAAGATATCCGGCTGATTCGCAGCCAGCTCGATCGCTGTCGCTCGATTCTCAACCGGATGGCGGGCCAAGCGGGGCAGGCGATCGGCGAGTCCATTCGCCCGATCAGCATGTCGGAGTTCTGGGAGCTGGTGCTGGCGGACTTGCCCGACCGCAACCACGTGCGGTTGCGGATGGAAAGCGATGTAGCGACGGAGTTGACTGCGGCGCCGGTGGTGGTCTTGAGCCAAGCGGTCCGCGGGCTGGTGCAGAATGCGATCGATGCCGATCCCCAGCGACGGGGCGTGCAGGTGTCGGTCGAACGGTTTGCCCAGCATCTGACTTGGGAAATCGCCGACTTGGGAGAGGGAATGGCACCGGAGGTCTTGAAACGGGTGAGCGAGCCGTTCTTCACGACCAAGCCGACGGGAAAGGGAATGGGGCTGGGGGTGTTTCTGGCCAAGAACGTGATTGAGCGTCTGGAGGGCTCAATTGATTTCCAATCGACCGCGGGGCAGGGGACCAAAGTCACCATCCGACTCCCGCGCTGCGCGAGAGCGTAGAGGGCGGAGCAGTGGAAAAGGAGCGAATGAAGAGAGCAGCAAGAGAAAGAAGAGGGATAGGGGATAACAAGAAGGAGCGCTGAGAGGGGTTGATTGCCGATCGATTCGGGCTGGCAGTTTGCAGCACAATGTCGGCTTCTGCTCCGCCGAGGCCAAAGCTGAAAGAGCTGGCGGCACGCCGATCAAAACATCCTCCTTTCCCTGCAGCTTGACTGCGGGGCCCGGGGTTTTCTTGGGCTGCGTTTTGGTCCGGAAAAACCTGGCACCCAGCGGAGGCAATTTCGGCCAAGTTGGCGAATTTGTGTTAAAGTGGAGTTGAGATGCCAGACAAAGGGTAGAAGCGGGGTGGTCCGTGCCCCCGGGTTTGGCTCGATTCATGTATCTGTGCGAGTGGACTAATGGCCGAGCAGTCGATCCTCTTGGTGGATGATGACGACATCCTGCGAACGCGTCTGGAAAAGGCCTTTACCAAGCGCGGATTGACCGTCTTCTGCGCCTCGAACCTGCGGGGAGCGATCGAAATTGCGGCAGAGCACAAGCCGGACATGGCCGTGCTCGACCTGAAGATGCCGGACAACAGCGGGCTGCAGGTACTTAAAGAGTTGATCGCGATCTGCCCCGCTTTGCGGGCGGTGATTCTGACTGGTTATGGGAGCATTGCCAACGCCGTTGAGGCCGTGAAACTGGGGGCGGTGAACTACGTGACCAAGCCGGCCGATGCCGACCAGGTACTGGCTGCTTTTGAAAAGGTCGAAATCAGCGGCGACGAAGCCGACATCAGCGATGCTCATCCACCCAGCTTGGCGGCGGCACAGTGGGAACACATCCACCGCGTGCTGGCCGACTGTGGCGGGAATATCTCGGAAGCAGCCCGCCGGTTGGACATTCCGCGACGCACGCTGCAGCGAAAGCTGAAAAAAATGGCCCCGTAACGCGGCTGTCCGTGACGCTGATTGCCGTAACTCGGCGGGCCGTAACACTGTGGGGCCGTGACACTGGGGGCCGTGACACTGCGAGGCCGTAACACTGCGGGCGAAAGTCGCAGAGAGGGCACCTCAGCAGGAAAGGGAAGCGACTCCCGAGGTTGTTTCCATTGGGTTCTGAGCGTTTCGGCTGTTTTTGCGTTGCGGGCATGTTACATCGCTGTGGCTGCTGCAGATTGATCTGGAGACCATTTCCGGAAACAATCATGTTCATGAACGATTTGCCCACTTCAGCTTCCACCGCGCTTTCCATGGAATCGGCCCCCTCCGGTCCCGCAGACCAGTCCTCCGCTCGCCGCAATGCACCGCGGTTGACCCATCGTGGGCTGACCCTGTTGCTGGTGGCGATGTGTTTGGTGCCAACGATCACCATCTTCTCGCTTTGGTCGTATCTTCCACCCGTCTTTGAAGGTCAGCTCGAAGCCGATGCCCGGACGACTAATTTGCCGTCGCCCGAGTTTTACGACCAACCGTTTGGCGACCGCCCGAAAGTCGCGGGCGGCCAACTGCATGTGCTGAACAAGAGCGACCAGGTCTGGACGATGTTGAACATCCAGATCAACCACTTCTATCAGATCTACGACCGGGATCCCTTGAACCCCGGTGAGGAGCGAACCTACGAGCTGGATCGGTTTGTCACGCGAACGGGAGCGATTTTCGACTTGCGATACAATCCGGTAAAAAACGTCCGCGTCTACGCCCGGCGACCGACGCGCGATCGGGCGACTTTTTTCAAGGATTTCGAACAGCCCGCCGATTAAGAAGCGGCGAGCGGAAGGCCAAAGATCGTAGCGCAGTGATCGTAGCGCAGTTGTCCCCAACTGCGGCGAAGCGAGGACAGCCGGTCCATTCAGGCCAGGCCCAAACCAGCTGCCCAACGATTGGGGACAAGCGTGCTACGATCGCCGGGTGAGTTTACTTCATTGCAGCCAACGGAAATCCAACCCTGACTACTCCAGCCAAGATTCTGATTGTCGACGACTCTGCCGTGGATCGCTTACTGATCCAGCGGCTGCTGGAGCGCGCCGGGGCGAACTGGGAGATCGTGCAGGCCAATGACGGACCAGCGGCGATGGAGCGAATTGCCGCGGAACCGATTGACGCTGTCGTCACCGACCTGCAAATGCCGCGCGTCGATGGCTTGGCTTTGGTGCGTTGGATTAAGCAGCAGCGTCCGCACCTGCCCGTCGTGCTCGTGACTGGTGTGGGCAGCGAACAGGCGGCGATGGAAGCACTGCGAAGCGGAGCAGCGAGCTATTCGCCGAAAACACAGCTCGCCCGGGACCTTGCCGGGACGGTTGCCTATGTGTTGGAGATCGCCAGCCGGCTACAGAACCGTCCGCTCAATCAGGCTTGTCCCGCTTGCACTGCCTTCGTGCTTGAGAATGAAGCCCGCATGATCATGCCGTTGATTGACCATCTTCAGGCCCAGCTGCCGCATTGGTCGGACAGCTCTCGGCTGCAGATTGGCATGGCATTGAACGAAGCCTTGACCAATGCCATGCATCACGGGAATCTCGAGGTCCCTTCGACGCTGCGAACCGACGATGACGCCGACTATTACTTCCTGATCCGACAGCGGCAAAAAGAGTTGCCATTTTGCGACCGCCGAGTGCGCGTGCAGATTGAAACGACGACCGAGTGGATTCAGATTGAGGTCCACGACGAAGGGCCCGGGTTCGATCCGCAAGCTGTCCCCGACCCGACCTTGCCAAACAATCTGGAGAAACTCAGCGGACGGGGCCTGCTGTTAATTCGAACCTTTATGGACGAGGTCCGGTACGCCGACAAAGGTTCCCGAATCGTCATGATCAAACGCCGCGAAGAAAAGGCGTAAATCGACTCCCACTCCAGACGATGCCTGAGAATTAGGCTCGATCCCGGCAGGTTGGGTGCAGCCACGCAAACAGCAAACCACCAGAGGTTCGCTCAACCGCGCTCACAACCGAACTGGCGTTTTCCCGGTGCTGTCCAGTGCTGGGTCATCGACTCGACCAGGTTGTCTGACTGCGCAAGGGTCCGACCTCGTCCCTTGAGACTTCTTGAGGATTTCAGGGGTTGGAGGGATTGAACCGGTTCACCAACTCTCGGGGAGTCTTTTCGGGACCGGTTGGACTGGTTGCCGGTGCGTCCGGGTGCTGCCCGCGGGGAGGGGGACAAGCATAATGAAATGATCGTTCGTGCGGGCTGGTGTCCGGCGAGCGGACTGACCACCGGGCTAATTGCGGCCGGATGCGTTGAGGTTGGGTTTCATTCAGGTACCGGAGGTTTCCTTCGGTGGGACGACGATGAACGAGTTTCCGTTTGGCTACGAGCGAATCCAGGAAACGAGTTGGGCTTATTTATCATCGCTGCTGATGCTGGCGTTGTTTTTTAAGTTCAATCGCTTTTGGACGATGCGCAATCTCGACCTGCTGTTGCTGATCCTGCTGGCCCCCGGTCTGCTGATGGTCTACCACGGCGAACGGATGCCCAGCGGTTCCGCGGCTGCTGGCGCGAACTTGCCGGTGGTGGTCAAGCCGGCCGAAACGAACCCCTTGTCGCCCCCAGGCAGCGGAAGCGAAAACGGTCCTGCCGATGGTCAGGCCAACCAAGTGTCCAGCCCAGAGGGCAGCTTCGCCGGGGAATTGCCCGCGAAAACGGGCGATAGCCAACTCCCGTCGGATTCCCAGGCCGGACTCCCAGCGCCAATTACTCCCACACCGGCACAACCGGCCAATACTCGCCCGGCCGATGTTGAACCAACCCCGATGACCGAATTGACTGCCGGCCAACGCCTGCAGCGAGCGGGCTACATCTGGCTGTTGGCAGTCGGCGGTATTTTTCTGGTTCGGCTGCTGATCGATCCACTCCTCGTCCGCAAGCCAATGCTCGAACCCAATCTGACAATTGGCGGTCTGGTGTTTCTGGGCTGCAGCCTGATGATCTTTTCTTTCGCCAACATCATCACCGCTGCGCCTGGCTCTGACGACTTGGAAGGTGCGATCGGTGCGGTCCGCATGGTCAAACGGGAGGCGATCGACTCGGCAGTTGACCAGCAGTTGCTGGAACACGGACCGGGTTATCCGATGCTGCATGTATTCCCGGTCATTTGGACCTTTTCCGGTCAGCGTTCGATGATGAAAGCGGACACGACCGAGCTTGCTGCTTTGGTGCAGATGGAGATGGCTGCGAAGGCTGTGGTGATCTTCAGCCACATTCTGATGGTGGTGGGAATCATTGCGCTGGGGTATTACCACTTCAGCAACTTCCGCAATGGTGTCGGCATGGCTGTGATCTATCTGATGCTGCCGCACACTTCTCTGTATGCCGGCCACGTGATGCACTTGCTGCCTGGGGTTTTGATTCTGTGGGCCGTTGTGATGTTCCGTCAGCCGATGGTGGCGGGCGTCATGCTCGGTTTGGCAACTGGCGTCGCTTACTATCCGTTCTTTTTGCTTCCGTTGTGGGTCAGCTTTTACTGGGAGCGGGGCGCGGGGCGGTTTGTCGCTGGAATGCTGACGGCGCTGGCGGTCTGTATCGCCGGGCTGCTGCCGACTTCGCCCGATGCGGCGGCATTCATGGCTCAGCTCAAAACGATGTTCGGCTTTTGGCTGCCGCGCATGCAAGGGTTGGAGGGGATTTGGAGTTTGGGGTGGGACCCTTGGTTCCGGATTCCGGTGCTGGTGGCTTTTATTACGCTTTGCGTCTCGTTTGTATTTTGGCCGATGCGGAAGAGCCTCGGGACGTTGATTGCCTACACCTCGGCGGTGATGGTAGCGGTCCAATTCTGGCACGGCTACTCCGGGGGCGTCTATCTCGCCTGGTATGTCCCCCTGGCGCTGGCGATCTTCTTCCGCCCCAATTTGAGCGACCGCTTGGCCACGAATGAGTTGAACCCGGGCTGGGCAACTCGACGCCGACTTCGCATCGACGGGGCCCAGAATGTCCTGAACGCAGCTTGAGCAGGCCAGCCCGAAGACGCTGCGGCCGGATTGAGTCGCAGCACGGAACTGCGGAATAGGAAACCCTTCTCCCCGCCGGTCGACAGGATAACCACCTGCCGGCCAAACTCAGCTCTGTTTGCGCTCCTGTTAAGAGCCGGACGGTCTCGGGCATTTCTTTCCTTCGCCCCCGCCTTCTTGCCCTCCGCTAATTCAAGGCGTCTCTCCGCCAACCTGCTTTGGCATTCCCCGGCATTTCCGGCACCAGTCCTACAACCCATACACGACTGGACCGGGCGGGGTGATTGCGTCGAATCGAAACGATGGCAAGGCCTTCGACGGCCCTTGTCCGGCTCCTGTTTCGTATGGGGATGACGCGATGCGACGCTTGCTAACCACTCTGCTGCTGGGGCTGTTTCTCGTCGGCGGCGGCTGGGCGCTGGTCAACCGCGACAAGCTGCAATCGTCGGAAGACTGGCTGAGGCTCGTTCGGCAGCAGGTCGAGCGATTGCGAAGCAGTTGGTCCACACCGGCACGGCTGGCGTCCTGGTCGCAACCCCAGACGCATGCGAGCGTGGTTCGGATTGCGACGTTCAACATCCAGGCCTTCGGACCGGCCAAAGCAGCCAATGCCGAGGTGCTCCAATACCTGGCTGAGATTTGTCGACACTTCGACGTGATCGCGATTCAGGAAATCCGCGGTCAGGATCAGGCCTTGCTGCCCCAGTTCGTCAAAAAGATCAACAGCCAAGGGGCCTCGTATGGCTTTGTCCTCAGCCCGCCGCTTGGCCGCAACACTTATCGCGAGCAAGCGGCCTTCATTTTTAACCAAGAAGTGGTGCATCTGGACAATGCTTACTCTTACACCATCAACGATCCGGATGACGTCATGATCCGCGAGCCCTATGTGGGCTGGTTCCGGGCGACTCAGGCTCCGGCAGATCGAGCTTTTACCTTCTCTCTGGTCAACTTGCATCTTGATTCGAGACGCTCGACAACCGAGATGGGGTATCTGCAGGAACTGTTTCGGATTGTGCGGAGCGACGGCCGGGGCGAGGATGATGTCCTGCTGATCGGCGACTTCAACTTGGGCGAGCGGAGCTTGGAGCGAGCGGGAAAAAAGAGCGGTCTGGCTCCGGTTCTGCGGGGGGCGGCAACCAACACTCGCGGGACCAAGCACTACGACAACATTCTGCTTGATGTGCGGGCGACGAGCGAATTCACCGGGCAGAGCGGGGTGTTCGACTTTCTGCGGCAATTCAATTTGACAATCGAGCAGGCCTTGGCGATTTCCGATCACCTGCCGGTCTGGGCCGAATTCTCCGTGCTCGAGGGAGGCGCCATTCGCCAGGCAGCCGCGACGACCGAGCAGCGATAGGCCGACTTCAACGGGCGGCGAGTGCGGCCCCAGGTTCGCCCTGAAAAGGGCTTTTGCCTGCCGGCACTTCCGCAGCGCGGATCTGCCGCTGCGGAAATAACGGGGCCGCAATTGGCCGCTTGGACTGCCACCGTGGAGCTCGACTGGATTCCGCCTTCCACGTTCCAAATTCTGACGATTGCCAGTCCTCGTTTTAGTTTTCTCAAACCTTACCGCCGAAAAACTTGGCGTTGTTCGGCTTGGGCACGGAGCCCTATACTGAAGTTTGACGCTGTTTCGCCGTTTTTTTCGCTGGTCTGACCCGACCGCGCCGAATGATGAACGCCTACAACCTTACTCATCTCAAGCAACTGGAAGCCGAGAGCATTCACATCATCCGCGAAGTCGTCGCGGAATTTGAAAACCCGGTGATGCTGTATTCGATCGGCAAGGATTCGGCCTGCATGCTGCGGCTGGCCGAGAAGGCCTTTTTTCCGGCCAAGCCACCGTTTCCCCTGTTGCATGTCGACACCACCTGGAAGTTCCGCGACATGTACGATCTGCGGGACAACTACATCGCCAAGGAATTGGGGCTGAAGCTGATTGTGCATGTCAATCAGGAAGGTGTGGCCAAGGGGATCAATCCGATCACCCATGGCAGCAAGGTGCACACCGACATCATGAAAACCGAAGGCCTGAAGCAGGCGCTCAACAAGTACAAGTTCGATGCCGCGTTCGGGGGCGCCCGGCGAGACGAAGAAAAATCGCGGGCCAAGGAGCGGGTGTTTTCATTCCGCGACGAGTTTCATCGCTGGGATCCCAAGAATCAGCGGCCCGAATTGTGGAGTCTTTATAACACCAAGGTCCGCAAAGGCGAGAGCATTCGCGTCTTTCCGCTGTCGAATTGGACCGAGCTCGATGTCTGGCAGTACATCCACCTTGAGAATATTCCGTTGGTGCCGCTTTACTTTGCCAAGGAGCGGCCGATCGTCTGGCGCGACGGCGTGATGATCATGGTCGACGACGAACGCCTGCCGCTCAAACCAGGCGAGACTCCCGAGATGCGCAAGGTTCGGTTCCGGACGCTGGGATGCTACCCGCTCTCCGGAGCAATTGACTCCAACGCCACCACGCTACCCGAGATCATTCAGGAAATGCTGCTCACCACCTTCTCCGAACGCCAAGGCCGGCTGATCGACAGCGACGAAGCCGGCTCGATGGAGAAAAAGAAGAAGGAAGGCTATTTCTAGGGAGCGCGTCCGACCATTGCCCCGTCCGATTGTTCCTCGGGACGGCCCGGCTCATCTCGGCACGGTTTGGCCGGGCACGGGGCAGGAAACAACCGGCGTTGACTTCAACCGATACACTCCCTGGCCGCCTGGCGACTGGGGACAACCGCTCTACTTTCCAACCATCCCACATGACTCATCAATCCTCGCTTATCGCCACCGACATCGACGCCTATCTCCTGCAGCATGAACGCAAGGAACTGCTGCGGTTCATCACGTGCGGCAGCGTCGATGACGGCAAAAGCACGCTGATCGGCCGGTTGTTCTACGAATCGAAAATGATTTACGAGGACCAGCTGGCAGCCATTCGCAAGGACTCCTCGCGCTACGGTACTACCGGAGACGAGGTCGATCTCGCCTTGTTTACCGATGGACTGGAAGACGAGCGGCAGCAGGGTATCACGATCGACGTCGCTTACCGCTACTTCTCCACGGACAAGCGGAAGTTCATCATCGCCGACACGCCGGGACACGAGCAGTACACTCGCAACATGGCAACCGGAGCTTCGACCGCCGACTTGGCGATTATCCTGATCGATGCCCGGCACGGAGTTTTGACCCAAACCAAGCGCCATTCGTTTATCGTCAGCCTGCTCGGCATCAAGCATGTCGTGGTGGCGATCAACAAGATGGACTTGGTCGATTACGCGGAAGAGGTCTTTGAGCGTATCAAGAACGAGTACCAGGCGTTCGCCGCGCGGCTGGAACTTCCAGATGTCCACTTCATGCCGATCTCAGCGCTCAAGGGTGACAACGTTGTCCGCAACAGTCCGCGAATGCCTTGGTACCAGGGTTCACCGCTGGTGCACTTCCTGGAAACCGTCTACATCGGCAGCGACCGCAATCTGTCCGATTTGCGATTCCCGGTCCAACTCGTGCTTCGCCCGAATCTCGATTTTCGTGGCTTCGCTGGTACCGTAGCCAGCGGAATCATCCGCAAGGGTGACGAGGTCATGGTTCTGCCTTCGCGGAGAACCAGCCATGTGAAAGCGATCACCACTTTTGATGGGGAATTGGAAGAAGCCTTTGCGCCGCAATCGGTGACGCTGACTCTCGAAGACGAAGTCGACATCAGTCGCGGCGACATGCTCGTCCGCCCGGGCAACGTACCGCGGGTGGAGCAAAAGTTTGAAGCGCTCATCGTCTGGATGCACGACGAGAAGCTGGTCCCCGGAAAGTCCTATCTGTTCAAGCAGACGACGCGGGTCTTGCCCGGATCGGTCAACACGCTGCGCTATCGCGTCGACGTCAATACGCTGCATCGACAGGAGGCACCGGCTTTGGAGCTGAACGAAATCGGCCGCTGTCAGGTCGTGCTTTCAGCTCCGATTGCTTACGACGCCTACCGCCGCAATCGGGCAACCGGCAGTTTTATCATTATCGACCGACTGACCAATGCGACGATGGGCGCGGGGATGATCCTTGATCGCGAGCCAGACCAGCGCCGCGGCAGCCTGTGGGATGCCGAGCCTGCCAGCTCTTCGCTATCGGCCCAGCTCAGCAAAGTGACGGCCGAAGAGCGCTCCCAGCGGTTTGGCCAGAAACCGGTCACATTGCTGCTGACCGGAATGCCCGGCGCAGGCAAGTCTTCGATCGCTTCGGCGCTGGAGCGCCGGCTGTTCGATGAAGGTCGGGCGGCGATGGTGATTGACGGCCAGAACCTGCGGTTGGGGCTGAGCCGCGAACTGAATTTCGACGAGTCCGGTCGCTCGGAGAATATCCGCCGCGCGGCCGAAGTCGCCAAGCTGCTGAACCAGGCAGGGCTAATCTGCATCCTCGCGCTCGTGTCGCCGCAGGAAGCAGTGCGGCAACGAGCCCGCGAGCTGGTCGGCGACGAACGGTTCTTTATCGTGCATGTAACCGCGGCCGAGGAAACCTGCCGCGCCCGCCAAGCTGGCAAGCAGTCCCCCACCTCGGCTGAAGAAGCCGATGTGCGCTTCGAGCCGCCCGCCAATCCGGATTTGGTCCTTGATACTGATCGCAACGCCATTGCAGACTCGGTTGAGCAGCTGATCAAATTCCTGGCCGAGCGA
>Ga0164293_10002345_pt1 | contig 16070 bp, 13 predicted proteins | sample GEODES118metaG_FD_111487 | JGI IMG/M metagenome (GOLD analysis project Ga0164293, IMG submission 111487) | Eutrophic lake water microbial communities from Lake Mendota, Wisconsin, USA - GEODES118 metaG | ecosystem: Environmental > Aquatic > Freshwater > Lake | place: USA: Lake Mendota...
AATTGATTTAAAATCAACTTGAACAAGAATAACATTCGAATTTTAGCGGCTGGCTATTTCTTTGTCCGAACGGCACGAACGTATTTCCTGTTTTGATAACCATCAGGTGTTAACAATTTTGAACCATAATTATATACTTTATTGTTTTCAAAACTAAAGTTATACGCGTGGTCAGAATCATATTCTTTACTGCTCCAATATGAATATCGGTTCTTAAAATTACCTTTACCTTTCTGATGTAATTTATAATACATTGCTTCAAACTCAGATGGCGTTGGTAACCTCCACCCGTCTCCGATGGCTTCGCACGCGTCTGTTGCCTCATACCAGTTCATACCGTCTCCGTTCGAGTGAATTCTTGGAAAATCTTCATCTGCAACTTCCAATTGGTATAAACTAATCTGACCTTCACCCTCACAAATTGAACATGAAGTGGTTTTTCTTGGCTCTCCTTCTACTAAATCTAGCTCACTTATTTTTCGCGTATTCTTACATTTTGAACATGGTTTCAAATATAAAATATCATTTGAAACACCTTTACATTTATAACATTCTTTAACTACAAAAGCTAATCCGGGACCTCCTGATTTTTTCACACCAGTTCCTGAACAGTTTTGACACTTTTCTTGAATTCTGCATACCAACCCAAGAGAGGTTGATTTATGTGGTTGACCTTGATTCGTATTATCTTTTGGTATCCCATTATACCATTGACCTTCATATTTACTACCATCACTCCAAATTTTTTTTCCTTGCCCATGGTGCTTATCATCTTTCCATTCTCCAACATATTTATCCCCATTACTATAATTATGTGTTCCTTGTCCATGCCTCTTATCATCTTTCCATTCTCCAGTATATTTTCCTCCACTAGGATAAATGTAGGTTCCTGTCCCATTAATACAATTCCCGCTTATACATTGGCTGGAACCAATTATGGGAAGTATTGAGAAAAGAATAAGTAAACCAAATTTAACAGAATTGCGGATAACGAAAAATATTTTCATGTTTGTTAGGGATAATTGAAGTGTATAACTAATTTTCTATATTAATCAAATTTCATTCTAATTTAATCAAGTTCATTTGAATGACCAATTTTACCTTATAATTTTTTTAAAAGCACCATAATAACCCAATAGTGCTGTATTATTCCATTTCCTGGCCCCAGCATAAACCCTACATAGGGATGGGATTGGCTGACCCAGACGAATTCCGTATCCTAGAACCCTCATATAGACAGCCCGAATTGGGGTTGGTCGGACCCTTAGACTGAGCCCACTTTGCCAAATAGGGTCAAAGACCTACTGTGACCCGTTTATTGACCTTATGTGACCTCATCTCTGAATACCTTTCATACGATGGTCTAAACCCTTAAAAAACAACTGGTGAACATCGAAACTAGAAGAAACAAGACCTCTTAGATATTTTCCAAAATCGGAACCGGTGGAAATATTTCAATAGGTGACCACCCATCCAGTTTCATGGAGGTCTAAGGACACCAGTTTGACCTTATTTGTCATTAGGTCGGTTTTGGCTTAGTACATGAATTGTTTTGAAAAACCCATAAGTAACCTCGTTTATGACGCATTTAGTTTGTTGACTTGTAATTTGCTAGAGTTATATTTGGGAGTATCAACCGTATTCCCATGAACAAAACCTATAAGATTTTATTTAATCTCATATTATTATTTAATTTCTTTGGGACATATATTGATTCATTGGGAAACAATAGATATTCAAATCATGATACAGTTTTCGTTATGAGTAATCAAGGTTTTACTGATTATGTAGTAATAGACTGTGATTCTATATCTAATGAGACAATTTTTTGGAAATCTATTGATTGGATTAATAAAACCTACAAGAACCCTAACGAGACTATAAAGTCTCAGGTTATCGGAGAGTATATCATATTAGAAGGAATTGCACCCTCCTTATGTAAAATGAAGGTTTTGGGTAGTTTATTTTTAGAAGATGTGAGATATAGAATAGAAATATCGTTTAAGAATGGTAGGTATAAGTTTGATGTAGTGAGTTTAGAGAGTTACAGTAGGGGTTCTCAGTATACACCACCGGGTTGGTATGATATGAAAATAGATGAAATCAGAAAATACTATTATAAGGAAAACGGACAAATTCAACCCAGATTCAAATCTTATGAAGTAGATATTCCAAAATACTTTAATGAATTGAATCAAAATCTAAAGGGTTATATACTGAATAGTGATAATTCAAAACAAAACGATTGGTAAATTCCAAAAATGAAAAACCTGATATATATTTTACTTTTTTTGATTTCACCCGTATTTTCATATGGTAGTTACATCAATACATCATTATTTGCAGATTCTGTATTCACATTCACAAAAGAGGGTTTTACTGATTATGTAGTTACGGAATGTGATACCCTATCTGCAAGAGGTATTTTTTGGAAAACCGTAGATTGGATAAATAAAACATATAATAATCCAAATGAGGTATTACTTACTCAAGTTGAAGGGGATTATTTAATTTTTCGTGGAATTGCTCCAAATATGGTCTATTTAAATCCCATGGGAAGTAAATTATTTTATTCAGTCCGTTATAGAGTCATCATGTCATTTAAGGATGGTAGATACAAATTTGATATTGATACTTTGGAAATGTGTGATACAAACCCAAATATTAATCCTGTTTGGACTGAGTTAGGAATCTCTAAGGGTTCAATTGATTACTATTACCACACAAAGAATGGCGAGATTCAGAAAATATTTCAAAATTATGAAATTGCAATTCCGGAGTTCTTCAATAACCTAAATCGAAATCTAAAGGATTATATACTGAGTAGTGATAATTTAAAACAAAACGATTGGTAAACTATAAAATATCCATAAGTAAAATCTAATCTTTTTAATTGTCATAACGACCATCCTATTTCCATCACATTCATTTATTAAATACGCTGAAGATGCAATTTGGTGGAGTATAACTACAATAACAGGTGTGGGTTATGGTGATAAATATCCAGTAACAACTGAGGGAAGGATTATCGCAACAATTTTGATGATTTATGGGGTTGGTATATTCGGAACTATATCTGCATATTTTTCAAACAAGTTTTTTAAACTAAATTCGTAATATAAGAAACTCTAAAATTTTTGTTAGATGAATTTGTTTAATAATTTCCAAACTAAATCTAAAGAGGTATTTTTTAAATTATACCAATTACATAGGATTTCTATATCTTCTAATTGGATGGGAATTTCATTTGTTTTTCTTTTATTTATACTAGCTATTTTGATTGGTGAATTCCATTACATGGATAATTTTAATTTAATTTTCAAACCCTTTGTTGATATACTGTATGCATTAGATGATTATTATTTAACTGAGTTTTTTGTGTTTACATTATTTTCATTTTTATTTTTTGGATTTCATTATTTTCCAATATATTTTTTAATTTGTTTAAATTATTATATAGATATACGATATTCTCGATATTATAGTAGTCTTATTTTACAATATAAATTTAACCGAAGGTATCCAAAATCCATTTTTTATGTGCGAAATTTTAGGAGATTAAAAAGAATCTATTTAGAAAGTCATTCAAGTTCTCTTCCCTCAGATAATTTCATATATAAAATTGTTTTTGATTCTATAGGTTGTAATTCAGATAATAAATTTTATCGTAATCTAAGAAATGAATTTCAATTAACTCTTATGGAGAACAATGAAAAACACAGATATGATTTAGATTTAATTTTTGAAGAAATGGGGGAAAATAGATTTTTTTGTTTAGAACAAAGTACGACATCTATTAGTAAACCTAGTTTTACCTCATTTTTTAAAAAGAATCTTTTTTTAGGTAATGAAGAAACAAAATATGTATTCCTTACTGAATACGAATTTTATTATATGTTCAACCCCGCACAAGTTTATCTTACAGAATCTGTGGATTGATTTATTTCCCCACCATCCTAGCCAGCAATTTATTCAACCCATTCAACTCTTAATTGTTCTTTTTCAAAACGGAGAAGAAAACTTGAATCCATTCACCAACCTCTTCCATAAAATCACCCAATCCGTTCTCCTCAATCTCCTGAACCCCTATTGAGGATACAACACTACTGATGGTTTTGATGGATTGAAGGATTCCCTCCAATATCTTCTTCGTTTTTTGATTCACCTTAGTTAGGGATTCCTCAAACCATTCTTTGTATTTGAGGTTTTCCCCATCGTATCCCATCCGTTTCAGAGTTGCCAAATACATCCTCGTCTGAATCGATTTCCTATTTTGAATTCTCAATTGTTCCAAAACAGGACTAATATCCCCTCCAATCACTGGTTCTAGGACCCTCTGGTGTCTTTGGTCGAAATACTTGTTTAGGTCTAAGTGTTGACCCATTTGAATTGACCGTGGGTCTCATATACGTGGAAATAAGAAACTCCCAGAACCAGAAAAGGGTATAGAACCGGTGGTAATATTTCCCAAGGTGACCATCCATCCCCACGCTATTAGTCTCAGGATACCAGTTCGACCCTCTTTGTTATAGGGGTAGGTTTTGGGTAATTCCATGAAATGTTTTGAAAAATTCTCAATTTACTCCATGTATAATTCATATTTAGTAGTTTTCGGAACTGTAATACAAGGTGGGTTATATTTAAAAAACAACAACCGATTTTCCATGAAAAAATTTGTATTGGAGCAATCAGGACTACCGTGGAATTTTTTTTCCGAAATAGGATTAGACTATGAACCAATCGTTATCAGGTTAATTCAATCAAAATTTAATAATCTTACCCAAAATGAATGCGAGGACCTATTTGAAAAAAACTGCGATTCGATTGATGAAGAATTGTGCAACGAAGATTTGGTTTTTATCATTGACTCTTATTGGGTTGGCGAGGAAGAAAGGGATGAATCTTCTGGAACATGGGGGTATTCCCATTATTTGGTTGAGGATGTTCAGAAAGCCAAAGAGGATTTGGAAAAGGAGATTATTCTAATCTTAGACAAATTTGTTTCAAAGCTTAAATTCTAATCTTTTAACTGTTCTACAGTAAATTACCAGTATTAGGTTCGACAATTTTCCAATTTTGGAATATCTTCTGAAGTTTAAGGATGATTAGGAACTGAAACCCACACTCGGTTTTGTGGTCTCTTTATCAAGGTGGGATGATTCAATTTGAATTGGACGGGGTCCGACCGCTGACAAGTCGGGTCAATGACCCCTCAAATTACTGGTTCTACGACCCTCTGGTGTATTTGATTAGGAATACCGATATTGGTCTTGGGTTGACCCATTTGAATAGACTGGTGGTCACAATTGTGGGGAATTAGGAACCTCTGGGGCCAGAACGGGGTACGAAACTGGTTGAAATATTTCAACCGGTCCCAGAATTCACCCCCTCAAATCAAGAATATTGGGGAAATCCAAAAAAATCGGGGTATTTTTGAAAGGACCACCATACTTCATATGGACTCACCAAAAATTGTTTAGATATTAGACCATGGTAAAAGACCTTGAAAAGACACTTTGGGCTGCGGCCGATAAGTTACGCAACAATATGGATGCGGCCGAGTACAAACACATCGCACTGGGTTTGATTTTCCTCAAGTACATTTCCGATAGTTTTAAGGAACTGCACGCACGGTTAAGTGCCGATAAACTTTCCAACTCTGAGGATAAGGATGAGTATCTGGCGGAGAATGTCTTCTTTGTTCCACCGACCGCCCGTTGGGAGTATCTCCAACACGAACGAGCCAAACTTCCGAGTATTGGTAAAGACGTCGACGATGCAATGGATGCCATCGAACGGGACAATCCCAACCTCAAAGGTGTTCTTCCCAAAGACTATGCCCGTCCGGCCCTCGATAAACAACGACTCGGTGAACTCATCGACCTGATTGGGAATATTGGATTCAACGAACCGGGTCAGAATAGCAAGGACCTCTTGGGTCGGGTTTATGAATATTTCTTGGGGATGTTTGCTGATGCGGAAGGGAAAAGGGGTGGTCAATTCTACACCCCCGAAAGTATTGTGAAACTATTGGTGGAGATGTTGGAACCCTATTCGGGTCGAATTTATGATGGTTGTTGTGGGTCCGGAGGTATGTTCGTTCAGAGTGAGAAGTTTTTGGGAGCACATGGGGGAAGGATTGGGGACATTTCTGTGTACGGTCAGGAAAGCAACCCCACCACCTACAAACTGGCCAAGATGAACCTCGCCATTCGGGGTATTGATGCCAAGATTGAGTTGGGAGACACCTTTCACAACGACCGACACAAAGACCTTCAGGTCGACTATGCCATCATGAACCCTCCGTTCAACATTTCGGACTACGGAGCTGCGTCATTGCAAGATTCCCATTTATGGAAATACGGAGTACCACCAGCAAGTAACGCCAACTATGCGTGGCTTCAACTGGTGTTGAACAAACTGAGTCCCGGTGGTGTGGCGGGTATCGTTCTGGCCAATGGTTCGATGACCTCCAATTCGGGAGGAGAGAACGAGATTCGCAAACAGATGATTTTGGATGCAGTGGTTGATTGCATGGTGGCTCTACCCACCCAATTGTTTTTCAATACCCAAATACCCGCTTGTTTGTGGTTTTTGGCACGAAACCGAACCAACGGTAAATTCCGCAAACGGAAAGACGAAATCCTGTTTATTGATGCCCGAAAAATCGGGTCATTGGTATCAAGAAAGAATAAAGCGTTCTCCGATGAGGACATATCCAAGATATCGGAAGTGTACCATCAGTGGAGAAGAAAGGATGGGAACTATGAGGACATCCAAGGGTTCTGTAAGTCTGCCACATTAAAGGAGGTGGAGTCCAACAATTTTGTCCTTACACCCGGTCGATACGTGGGAACCGAAGATGTGGAGGACGATGGGGTTTCCTTCGACGAGAAAGTGGCGGTGATATCCGAGAACCTGAAATCTCACTTCGAGCAATCCATCCAACTGCACGAAAGGATAAGAGAGAATCTTAAAAAAGTGGGGATTGAGTTATGATTGAGTGGAAGGAATATAGGTTGTGAGACTAGCGCGAAATCAATATAGGTCAATCATCCAAATATGATTATTTCAATGATAATATACTTAAATTCCTTTTGTCAGGGTAACAGGGCACTTAGCAGAGTATTCCCCATATTCTAAATTCTATGCTAAAGGTTAAGCATTTTTAGTAGTCAAAAACAATCCAATTGACCGTAGAATGAAAAATTATACTGAAAAACAATACAACCCCAAGAGCTTTGATGTTGGTGTTAATAATGAGTACATAAGAATTTTAGACTCAAATAATCAGCTTATAGATAAATTCTGTCAAGAGCATAAGTACATATACAGGTATTTCCCATTTGAAAGATTTTTGGAAGTTCTACATAACAAACAGCTTGCATTCATATCGCCAATAAAATGGAATGACCCATTTGATAATTTTCTGTTTAAACATAAAATTAAGAATCCAGGCATTTCCTTTCTTAATAGATTATTTGTCGGCTGTTTTACTCTTAATCCACATAGTCAAGCATATTGGAAGGCATATGCGCCCGAAGGGTACTCGGTGCGTTTGCAATTTGAAACAAAAAAGTTGTTGGGTCTTATTTTAAAGTTAAAAGACCGAGCTTGGTATGGGGAATTAAATTACAAAAGTGAATCTGAAATTATTGAAATCTTTCAAAAAACACATGGCCTAAAAGATTCACTTGAAGAAAAAGAAGTTAATGACATTTTTTTAAAAGTTTTTACATTGAAACGAAAACCTTTTGAATATGAAAAAGAAGTTCGAATAATAATAGAGTCAGGGAAAATTAAGGAAGGAATTAGGAGAGTGAATATTGATTTAAATGATTTAATAACTAGTATTTATCTCGACCCAAGAATTAAACCAAATGAAGCAATAGCTTTCAAGGCATACTTGCGTTATTTTGGAATTAAAGTCTATCAGTCAAAACTATTTCAAGAAAGAAAAATCAAAATACAATGATACAATGGCGTGAATATAAGTTTTCTGATTTCGTGGAAATCAACCCTAAAGTATCTCTTAAAAAAGGTCTGGAATATTCGTTCGTAGAAATGAAAGACCTCTCGGAGGGTAATAAATTTATAATGCCTTCACAAAAAAGAAATTTAACGGGAGGTTCAAGATTTGAGAATGGTGATACTTTATTCGCAAGAATAACCCCATGCTTGGAGAACGGTAAAATATGTCAAGTGAATAAACTAGAAAATGGAATCGGTTTTGGCTCGACAGAATTTCTCGTTTTTAGAGGTAAAGAAGATATTTCTGATTCGAATTTCGTCTATTATCTTTCTTTGTCAAACGAAGTTCGAAGCTTTGCTGAACAAAATATGGTTGGTACGTCAGGGAGACAAAGAGTAAGCTGGCAGGTCTTTGATAACTTGTTTTTAACCCTTCCCCCTCTCCCCACCCAAACCGCCATTGCAGAAATACTCTCCTCCCTTGACGACAAAATCGAACTCAACAACAAAATCAATCAGGATTTAGAGAACCTTGCCCAAACTCTATTCAAACAATGGTTCATTGATTTTGAATTCCCGAATGAAAACGGAGAACCCTATAAATCATCAGACGGTGAAATGGTGGAGAGTGAATTGGGTGAGATTCCTAAGGGGTGGGAGGTTGGAACTATTTATAAAATTTCCGATGTCATCTATGGCGCACCATTCAAGTCATCACTTTTTAATCAAGAGAACAGAGGATTTCCACTGATTAGGATTCGAGATTTGAAGACCTTCAAACCTCAATATTGGACTGAGGAGATTCATCCAAAACGAACAAAGATTTATGCTGGTGATTTGATAGTCGGTATGGATGCAGAATTTAGACCGCAAATTTGGCTAGGACAGGAAGCATGGCTTAACCAACGCCTTTGTCACTTTAAACCAAAAGCAGGATTTTCAAAGTTGTTTGTTCGTGAAATTATTCGACCTCAATTGGCATTCTTTGAAAATTCCTCTGTTGGTACTACAGTAATCCATTTGGGTAAGGCTGATATTGATACTTTTAAAAGTATAATACCCACAGAGCGGACCCTGTTAACATTCGAAGAACTCTCCACCTCGATATTCAATGACATTATAAATAACAGTATAGAAAATCAACAATTAACCACCCTCCGTGACACCCTTCTCCCCAAACTCATTTCGGGTGAATTAGGTGTTTCGATGCAAACACTAAGACCGATTACGGATATTTCCAAAAAAATAAGTAATGAGTTATGAGTGATTGGAAGGAATATAGGTTGGGTGAAATTATTGACGTTAGAGATGGTACTCACGATTCTCCAAAAAAGAAAGGTATTGGAAAACCTCTCGTTACATCTAAGCATATAAAAGGAGGCAAAATCGACTTATCCACCGCTTACTTTATATCTATTGATGATTTTGACAAGATAAACAAAAGAAGTAAAGTTGACAAATGGGATGTGCTATTCTCTATGATTGGAACAATTGGAGAAACGGCAATCATAAAAGAAGAACCAGATTTTGCAATTAAAAATGTTGGATTATTCAAGGCAAAAGATGAATATACTGCCAAGTGGATTTACTATTTTTTTAAGTCACCGCAAGCCCAATCAGAGATTTTATCAAGTTTAAAGGGTTCAACGCAGCAATACATCTCACTCACTGATTTAAGAAACTTTCCAATAATCTATCCACCTATCAGGGTAGGTTGGGAAATTGTTCAAATCCTATCATCCCTTGACGATAAAATTGAACTCAATAACAAAATCAATCTGGATTTAGAAAACCTTGCTCAAACCCTATTCAAACAATGGTTCATTGATTATGAATTCCCGAATGAAAACGGAGAACCATATAAATCATCCGGTGGTGAAATGGTGGATAGTGAATTGGGTGAGATTCCGAAAGGGTGGGTGGTTATTCCAATTAGTGATGTTTTCGATTTTTTATCGGGTTATCCTTTCAAAGGAGAATCGTTTTCAAAAAGTGGTAATTATGGAATTGTCACAATCAAAAACGTTCAAGACGGGAAATTTGTGCAAGACACTGATAATTTCATAGATGACCTTCCAAATAAGTTTCCTAAAAACGCAATTCTAAATATCGGTGACATACTCATGTCATTAACAGGTAATGTTGGACGTGTTTGTTTTGTTACAAAAGAAAACTGTGTATTAAATCAACGGGTTGTAAAATTTAAAGGAAAACAAGAAAATTCAAATGCCTTCTGGTATTATTTCTTTAGGCAGACTTTAGTTAAGGAGTTGCTAATTTCAATTTCAAAAGGCACTGCCCAATTAAATCTAAGTCCTATTGAAACGAAATCCCTGAAATTTGTTTTGCCCAAGCTCATAAACGAAAATTTATTAGCTTCGTTTACTGAAATATTCAACTTTGAAGTTGCATGTTCAATTGAAAATATTGAATTAACAACCCTCCGTGACACTCTTCTCCCCAAACTCATTTCGGGTGAGTTGGAAGTTTCTCAAATCAAAACAACCTCGTAATGCCTGCCGTAATCTCTGAGGACCATATCGAACAAGTCATCATTGAGGAGTTCATTGTACTGGGTTATTCCTATGTGAATGGTGCAGATATTTCCCCTGAGGGTATCGCACACGAACGGGAGTATGATGAGGTGGTCTTGAAATCACGCCTTAGACAAGCCATTGCATCCCTCAACAAGAATGTACCAGCGGATGCTCAGGATGAAGCATTGAAGAAGGTTTTGCGTACCGATAGTCCGAATCTCTCTCAAAACAACTACACCTTTCACAAGTACCTCACCGAAGGGGTGGATGTCGAATACCGTAAGGGTGACCGAATCGTGGGGGATAAGGTTTGGTTGTTGGACTACGAGAACCCCTCCAACAATGAGTTTTTGGTGGTCAATCAGTTTACCATCATCGAGAATAACGTCAACAAACGACCCGATGTAATTCTGTTCGTGAATGGTCTCCCCTTGGTGGTCATCGAACTCAAGAACGCCGTTGATGAAACGGCCACCATTCATTCGGCCTACAATCAATTACAGACCTACAAGAAGTCCATCCCTTCTCTGTTTGTCTATAATTCACTCTTGGTGATATCCGATGGTTGGGAGGCTCTCTATGGTTCTTTAACCGCCCCCAAACAATTCTACGTTCCTTGGAAATCCATTGATGGACATTTGGTGGCCGATGAACACATCCCCCAAATGGAGGTCTTGGTGAAGGGAATGCTCAACAAGAATGTTCTGCTCGACCTGATTCGACATTACATCGTTTTTCATCAGAACAAGGAACAACTCAGTAAGATTGTGCCCCGTTACCACCAGTATTTTGCGGTGAACAAAGCGGTGGAGACCACCAAACGGGCTACTGCAGAAAATGGTGACCAACGAGCTGGGGTGATTTGGCATACCCAAGGAAGCGGAAAGAGTTTGAGCATGGTCTTCTATTCGGGTAAGTTGGTCTTGGCCTTGAACAACCCCACTTTGGTCGTACTCACCGACCGGAATGATTTGGACGACCAGTTGTTCGATACCTTTTCCTTGAGTCAGGACCTCCTTCGTCAAACACCGGTTCAGGCTGATAGCCGAGACGACCTCAAACGAAAGTTAAGTGTAAGTTCAGGGGGTATTGTCTTCACCACCATTCAAAAGTTCCTCCCCGAAATTCAAGAACGGGTGGACATTGGTGAAGGACAGACCAAGAACATCAAGGGTCGGTTTGAACTCCTTTCGGAACGTAGGAACATTGTGGTGATTGCCGATGAAGCCCACCGAAGTCAGTACGACTTTATGGATGGATTCGCCAGACACATGAGGGATGCTTTACCGAACGCCTCGTTCATCGGATTTACGGGTACACCCATTGAGAATACCGATAAGAATACCCAAGCTGTTTTTGGGGATTACATCGATGTGTATGACATCCAACAGGCGGTAGAGGATGGAGCAACGGTTCGAATCTTCTACGAAAACCGTCTGGCCAAAATTGACCTGTTGGAAGAAGAAAAACCGAGGGTAGATGAGGAATTTGAAGAGATAACGGAGAGTGAGGAATTCACCGACCGACAAAAACTCAAATCCAAATGGGCTAGGTTGGAGGCCATCGTGGGAAACGAACGTCGGTTGGAACTTATTGCCAAGGATATCGTGCAACACTTTGAAGCCCGCAATTCTGTATTGGATGGGAAGGCCATGATTGTGTGCATGAGTCGGAGAATCTGTGTGGACCTCTACGACCAGCTTATCAAAATCAGACCCGACTGGCACAGCGACCAGGACTCGGAGGGGACCTTGAAGGTGGTGATGACCGGGTCATCCTCGGACCCCTTGAATTTTCAACCCCATGTTCGAAATAAGGCCAAGAGGAAAGCAATGGGTGAACGACTCAAAGACCCGAACGACTCGTTGAAGTTGGCGATTGTTCGGGATATGTGGTTGACCGGGTTTGATGCCCCATCCATGCACACCTTGTATATTGATAAACCCATGAAGGGTCACAATCTCATGCAGGCCATCGCACGGGTCAACCGGGTGTACAAAGACAAGGATGGCGGTTTGGTGGTGGATTACATCGGAATAGCCAATGATTTAAAACGTGCCCTATCCCTGTACACCGAAAGTGGTGGTAAGGGCAAACCCACCTTCGACCAAGATGAAGCGGCGGAGGTCATGATGGGCAAATATGAGATTGTGGCTCAGATGTTCTCCGAAAAACCCCAAGACCCTACGGTCCCCAAAGGGTTCAACTATCAGTCGTTTTTTGACTTGACCCCTAAGGAAAAACTCTACTTTCCGATTCAAGCGGCCAATTATATTTTGGGATTGGAAAACGGAAAAGACCGGTATGTGAATGCGGTAACCGCTCTGTCAAAGTCCTTCGCCATATCCGTTCCCCATCCCTTCACCATCGACATAAGAGACGAGGTTGGGTTATTCCAAGCCATCAAGACACGTATCGTGAAGGTGACCCAAAGTGGAAAGGGGAGAACCGATGAGGAAATAGAAACGGCCATTAAACAGATTCTATCGGATGCGGTGGTGGCAGATGAGGTAATTGACATCTTCGATGCGGCTGGAATCAAGAAACCGGATATATCCATTTTATCGGATGAGTTTTTGGCGGAGGTGAAGGGAATGACCCATAAGAATCTTGCGTTGGAATTACTCAAAAAACTTCTCAACGATGAAATCAAAACCAGACAAAAGGTGAATTTGGTACAGTCCAAGAGGTTTTCCGAGATGTTGGATAAGGCCATGAAATCCTATCAGAACAACCTAATCACTTCGGCTCAAATCATTGAGGAGATGATTCGCTTGGCCAAGGACATCAAGGAGGCCGACCGAAAAGGGGAGGAGATGGGTTTGGATTTTAGGGAGTATGCATTTTATACCGCCTTGGAGGTAAACGATTCCTCGGTGGCCGTTATGGGGGATGACATTCTACGTCACATCGCCCGAGAACTGGTGGATACAGTTAAGAGGAATACCAGTATCGATTGGACTGTACGGGAGAACGTCCAAGCCAAGATGAGGATAGCGGTCAAAAAAATCCTCAGGAAACATGGATACCCACCTGATATGGAAGTGAAAGCCACGGAGACTGTTTTGGAACAAGCCAAACTACTTGCGGATAACTTCAACGTCGTTCAATATGGGTCGGATAATAATCACTTTCCCCTGGCCGCAGAACCTGATAACTAATTGAAATCATCACCCAAACGATTCAGGATAGAATCAATAAGATTTGGGAAAACTAAAATAATCCACAATGGAAGATATATTCAAACCAAGTAGTTTAACGATAAAAGCATTATTCGGGAATACCGATAGTTTGTATCAAATACCAAGATACCAGCGACCATACTCATGGGGTGACGACCAACTTGATAAATTATGGGAAGATTTAGTTGAGGCAAAAGAAAACGACCCAAACTATTTCTTGGGTTCCGTAATCACTGCAAAACCTGAAGATTCATCAAGCTACTTGGATATTGTTGATGGACAACAACGACTAACCACATTAACTATATTATTGTGTGTTTATAGAGATTTATACCCCAATATAAATAATGAGATATTGGATTCAGACCCATTCGCGGTAGACCATAAAGTAATATACAGTTCTATTAGGTTTAACGACCGTTTTGAAAGATTAAGACTACGAACTCATTCTAATCACCAAAGCGATTTTGACACTATTATATTAAATGGAGATACCACAAAGTTGAAGAAACCAAGCAAGGTTGATTTGAGAAAAGATGAACCCAAGTTCAAGTTCATCAACACTGCCAATTTCTTTGCCAATAAACTAACTGAACTTGGAGAATCCGAAGCCGGTTCTTTAATTAATTACATTTTCAATTCAGTTAAGATTATCCGTATCGATTGCCAATCTGTTGCATTTGCCATTAAATTATTTCAAGTTCTCAATGACCGGGGATTAGACTTGTCAAACTCCGATTTGATAAAGAGTTTTTTAATCGGACAAATTCAGAAATCTTTTGCTGGTGATAATGAATTGAAGAAACAAAAAGAAGACCAATTCATGGATGATTGGAAGGTTTGTGAAACTCACTCCAATCATACAGAAACGACGTTAAACGATTTATTTGTAATGTATGAATACTACATACTTGGCACCAATCCCAAAAAGTCACTTTATGACGAGCTGGTTGAACAATTTAAGGGGAAGGACTCCAATACAGTTATCAATGATGTAAAGTCCTTTATATCCAATTACAAGGCCGAAATCTTTGATAAAGAAGATAAGTTGATATACTCATACTTTTATATTACATGGGGTATGTATTGGAGGGCAATATTATTAACGGCATTGAATTCAAATTATCCTCATTACCAAGAATTTATTCGGGTTTTTAGAAGGTACTATTATTTGAGTTGGATTGCTGGATTCACTTTAACGAGAATTAAACAAACCTCATTCAACCTAATTAAGTGGATAAAGGAAGGACAAGATTTGGATTTTATTAAAGCTGAGTTGGAATTAAATATGAATCAAAATGAAACAATAAAGCGCGCAATTGATAACCTGAAAGGTGATATATATTTCGAATCTTGGTGTAAACCATTGTTATTTATGATTGAATACCAACAGACAGATGACAGTAGTTTAAATTTCTTTGAAATGTCCGATAGAAATATTCAAGTTGAACATATTTTACCACGAGCGTACAAAAATAATTCAGATTGGAATGGTAAAATTCAAAATCCTTTTGAAGTAGATAAATGGATAAATACAGGAGCGAATATTACTTTGTTGAGTGGCAAGAAAAACCAACAAGCCAGTAATAAAGGATTCGAATCCAAGATTCAATCATATCGTGGAAAAGGATTGTACTCTGAAAATACTGATGGCATAACTTCATTTCGTATATCTCAAATAATAGTAAATGATTGGGATAGCAATAAATTTGGAAAGGAGTGGAATCTGACGGCAATGAAAGATAGGTGGCAGTGGTTTTGTTTACAAGTTGAAGTAATTTTAGAAATTGATTTAACTTCAATAAAAAATTTACCCACCGAATGAATCAAAATGACCTTTTTAATTTTGGGTATTACTTGTATTTCGCTAGGGGAATAATAAACTTTATATTGACTATTTTGATTTTTTTTGTTTTGGAGTGAATTTTTCTTTAACCTCAGCCTCAAGAAATAGAACCATTTCTGCAGCACTGGTGTAGTGTGGATTCTTTTTTATTTTGTTCGCCAAAGTTTTTTAAATCCTCTTCTTTAATCTTGTATTCGGATTTTAGACGGGTTTTGCAAATTATATAACCTTTTCCGGGTAAAAATCTTGAAGCCAATTCCAGGGCTTCACCCCAATCTTTGGCATCGATTAGTTCGTTAACCACTTTTTGGTATTTTTCGATTGTGGATTGTTTGATTTTCATAATTTTTGATGTTCGGATTCCCCCGTCCCCGGTTTATGTTTTTTGGTTTCAAAAGTGAATAATTGTGGACCACTAGATTATCGGGAGACATCAGAATTAGCAAATAGGGTAATCCCAATAAGTTGGTGTAGATTTTCCGAATTCGGAAAATTCTGGTGGTGAGGTTAATTTGGTCTGGAAAATCGGTCCAA
>Ga0164293_10002346_pt1 | contig 16069 bp, 10 predicted proteins | sample GEODES118metaG_FD_111487 | JGI IMG/M metagenome (GOLD analysis project Ga0164293, IMG submission 111487) | Eutrophic lake water microbial communities from Lake Mendota, Wisconsin, USA - GEODES118 metaG | ecosystem: Environmental > Aquatic > Freshwater > Lake | place: USA: Lake Mendota...
ATTGCTAAAAAATTATATGTTGGAACTGATTTAGATATTGGTGGTGATTCTACTATGACAGGAACATTAGATGTCACTGGAGCTACTACTTTATCTAGTACTTTAGATGTTACTGGATTAGTTAATTTAAATGATGCAACAGATGCTTCTAGTTCAACCTCAGGTGCTTTAATAGTAGATGGTGGTGTAGGAATTGCTAAAAAATTATATGTTGGAACTGATTTAGATATTGGTGGTGATTCTACTATGACAGGAACATTAGATGTTACTGGAGCTACTACTTTATCTAGTACTTTAGATGTAACAGGATTAGTTAATTTAAATAATTCAACTGATGCATCTAGTTCTACTTCAGGTGCATTAATAGTAGATGGTGGTGTTGGTATTGCTAAAAAATTATATGTTGGAACTGATTTAGCAGTTGGTGGGAATTTAACAGTTTCTGGTACAACAACTACAGTTAATTCTACTATTGTAGAAATAACTGATAATACTTTAAAATTAAATAGTGGACCATCAGGTTCTAATTATGATTCTGGTTTTGTTATTGAAAGATATCAAACTAGTAATGATACATCTACTGGTGATGTAGTAGCTGACTCTGCTAAATTAATATCTACATTAGCTGGGGCTAGTACTAATACTATTACTTTACAAAATACTGCAAGTTCAGTAACTAATTATTACAAAGGATGGTGGGTTAAAATAACTTCAGGTAGTGGTAACAATCAAGTTCGTAAAATTGCATCATATGATGGTACTACTAAAGTAGCAACATTAGAAACTAATTTTACAACAACTCCATCAACTTCTGATTCCATAGAATTATTTAATAAAACTTTATCTACATTTGTATGGCAAGAAAGTAATAATAGATTTATTACAGCATATGCTCAACAAGATATGCCTTCTGGGCAATTACAAATAATAGATTATGCTGATTTTGCATGTAATGGATTTAGTATTTTATCTGCAGATGCTAGTACTTCTACTACAACAGGTGCACTAACATTAGCTGGTGGTATTGGTATTGCTAATACAACTGATGCTATTAGTAGTACAAATGGTGGTACTATTACAACAGCCGGAGGTGTAGCAATTGCTAAAAAATTATTTGTAGGTACTGATTTATCAATAGGTGGAAATTCTAGTTTAACTGGTACATTAGGAGTAACTGGAGCAACTACTTTATCTAGTACTTTAGATGTAACAGGATTAGTTAATTTAAATGATACAACAGATGCTTCTAGCTCTACAACTGGTGCATTAATAGTAGATGGTGGTGTTGGTATTGCTAAAAAATTATTTGTAGGTACTGATTTATCAATAGGTGGTAATTCTAGTTTAACTGGAACATTAGGAGTAACTGGAGCAACTACTTTATCTAGCACTCTAGGAGTAACTGGCGCTACAAATTTATCTAGTACATTAGGAGTAACTGGTGCTATTAGTTTTACAAACACAACAGATGCTACAAATAGTACAACTGGAGGATGTTTAACTATATCCGGTGGTGCAGCCGTAGCTAAAAAATTATATGTTGGTACAGATTTATCAATAGGCGGTAATTCAACATTAACTGGTACATTAGGAGTAACTGGTGCAACTACTTTATCTAGTACATTAGGAGTAACTGGTGCAACTACTTTATCTAGTACATTAGGAGTAACTGGAGCAACTACTTTATCTAATACTTTAGGTGTAACTGGCGTAGTTAGTTTTACTAATACAACTGATGCCACAAGTAGTACTTCTGGTGGATGTTTAACTATATCTGGAGGTACTGCAATTGCTAAAAAATTATATGTAGGTACAGATTTATCAATAGGTGGTAATTCAACATTAACTGGGACATTAGGAGTTACTGGTGCAACCACTTTATCTAGTACTTTAGGAGTAACTGGTGCAGCTACTCTATCTAGTACATTAGGAGTAACTGGTGCAACTACATTATCTAGTACTTTAGCTGTAACTGGTAATTCTACATTAACAGGTAATGTAGGAATAGGTACAACATCACCAGATAAAAAGGTAGAAATTAACAGTTCAACGGGAGACTGTTTAAGATTAACTTATGATGATGCAAATGGAACAGCTGATAACTATGTAGATATTTTAGTAACATCAGGAGGAGATTTAACATTAACACCATCTGGTGGTGATATAAATATAACTACACATAATGGTTCAACAACAGGTTTAAAATTAAATGGTACATTAATAACATCTACTGCAACTGAATTAAATTATGTTGATACAACACCGGGTATTGCAGAAGCATCTAAAGCATTAATTTTAGATTCTAATAGAGATATTGTAAATATTAATTATTTAGAAGCAGCTAATGGTGTATTTTTAAAACCAAATTCTGCTAATAATACTATTGATTATCCATTAAGTTTAATTGTTACTCCAAATACAGAAGCTTCTGTTGGTTTAGGTATAGGTATTGAATTTAATTCTGTTAATGATAATGATGATATTTATAATGCTGCTTATATTAATTTTGTTTCATCTGATATTTCTAATAATGCTGAATCAGGTTATTTTGATTTTAAATTAGCAAATGTAGGTACTATTGATTCAGTTATGACATTATCTAATAATGGAGTATTAACATGTACTAGTTTTGTAGAAACTTCTGATCGAAGAGTAAAAGAAAATATTCAAGATACAATATCATTAAATTCATTAGATAAAATATTACAAGTAAATGTAAAAACTTATAATTTTATTAAAGATAGTAATAAAGTAAATCATACTGGTATTATTGCTCAAGAATTAAAAGAAATTATACCTGAAGCTGTTGTTGTAAGCAAAAAAGAAGAATTAGATGATTTTCATAGTATTCATTATACTGAATTAGTTCCTCATTTAATTAATTGTATTAAAGAATTACATAAAGAAGTACAAGATTTAAAAGAAGCTTTAAATAAAAAAATTAATTAAAAAAATATTTTAAACTATTAAAAAATAAACTTATTTTTTTGATTCTTGATTAAATATATTATATTACTATTTAAATAATTAATTAATTAATAATTAATAATGAGTAAAAAACAATATGGGCAGTATTATACTACAAATTATTCTTATATTTTACAAAATTTAAATATTCCTAATAAAATAACAGATGTTATTGAACCTTTTGCTGGTAATGGTGATTTAAAACAATTTATAGATAAATACAAATATAATATAAATAATGTAGAATATTATGATATAGATCCTAAACAAGAATATATAATACAAAAAGATACATTATTAAATCCCCCATCTTATAAAAAAAAATTTATTATTACAAATCCTCCATATTTAGCAAGAAATAAATCTAAAAATAAAGAATTATTTGATAAATATAATATTAATGATTTATATAAATGTTTAATAATTAATTTAATTAATGATGTATGTTTAGGTGGTATTTTAATAATTCCTTTAAATTTTTGGTCATCAATTAGAAAACAGGATATAAAATTACGAAAAGATTTTTTAAAATATTATAATATTATTTTATTAAATATATTTGAAGAACGAGTTTTTATAGATACTAGTTATACAATATGTGCATTTCAATTTGAATTAAAAAATATAGAAGAATATAATAATAATGATATTAATAATAATCAAATACATATTGATATTTATCCATCAAAAAAAAAATTATTAATAAATCTTAATATAGAAAATAATTATATAATAGGTGGAGAAATATATAAATTAAATTCAAATATTAAATATAATATTACACGTTTAACTAAAAAAAATATTAGTAAAAAAAATACTAATTTATTAATTAAATGTATAGATGATAATAAAACTAATCAAATTAAATTATCTTATATTGAAGATGATAAATTATTATATATAGATAATACTCCTAATTTAAGTAGTAGAACTTATGCAACATTAGTAATAGAACCAGAAATCTCTATAGAATTACAAAAAAAATTAGTTCATAAATTTAATATATTTTTAAATGAATATAGAAATAAATATAATTCATTATTTTTAACAAATTATAGAGAAAGTAAAGACATTGCTAGAAAAAGAATATCATTTGAATTAGTTTATTCAATAGTATTATATTTATTAAATGATTTAGAATAAGTATATAAATCTCCTATAAACATATATTTATGTAAATCAATATTATATAAATTATATAAATATAATATTTTATCTAAATTATTATAACAACAATCTCCATCTAAAATATTAATAAAATAATATATAGTAGTATTATTAGTATTATTAGTATTTTTAGTATTATTACTATTATTAGTATTATTGTTTTTAAGAAAATTAAATTGTGATTTAATAAACCAATATGTTTCTCTTAATGCTCTATTTTGTGCACCACCCGCATCACATATAAATTTGCAATTATAATAATAAATTATTTTTTTATCTTTTATATATTGTATAATCATACCATCAAAATTTTCACTATATTCAAATGCATCAATATTTTTAAATATATTTTTTGAATTAATAATTTGATTAGTTGGATAATATATTCTATCATTAGTTTTTTGAATTGATTTATTTATTAAAGATTCTAAATTTTTTAATTGATATTTTTCACATTCATTATGTTTACCGTTTTTATACCATAATTGATTTTTTCTCCAATTCTTTGTTTGAAATTTAGATAAAATAATATTATTTATTTTTTTTATATTATTTATTTTTTTTATATTATTATTTTTTAATTTGTCATTTTTTAAATTTATTTTATTTTTAAAAAAATTTTGAATAATTTCTATTGCTTTTACTTTATTCATATTTTAATTAAATTTATTAAATAATCAAAATTATTCAATTTTAATTTAAATTTTTTATAAATAAAATTAGTTATATTAACTAATTCTTTTAATAGTTGATGGTTTTAAATGATTTAATATATAATTTTCTAACCATTTAGGAATATTAATAGGTTTTAAATCATTTAAACTTTTATTAGTAATCCATTCATATCTTTTTCTTGAATTTGGATATAAACTTGGAGGTGATGTAATTATAGATCCATCTGATTTAATATCCCAACCAATTTTTTTACCATCAACTAAAATTCTATTCATATTTGGAATATTAGGAGTATATTTAAAATAAAAGTGTAAACTACCTCCTGGTGATTTAACAGTTGGTGTTTTAATTTCAGAATATTTTTTACTAATATTATTCCATAGTTTCATACCATTATCTTTAATATCAATATCTAGAACTAATAAATTATTTTTTTTACCTGTTAAAATTCCAATATTTGGAGATAAATAGTGTGGTACTACAGTTTCTTTTTTATTTTGCCAATTTGGAATTAATACTTGTTTACCTACCATTGGAATTGTTATATAATTAAATTTATTATAATATTGCCATGGTAATAATTTTTCATTATTTTTAGTTTCTAAATAATCTATTTTATTTTCTTTTATTTTAATACTCATTATAAATTATAATTAAATAATTTCTTATATTTATATAAATTAAAAAAAAATAAATTATATTAAAAATGTTAATTATTTAATAATAATGAAATAATATTATCGATATTATGAGTATTTTTTTCAATAAATTTTCTACCTTCTCTTTCTAATAATTTACCATTATTATCAAAGAAAATTAAAGTTGGTATTGTTTTTACATTATAATCCTCACATAATTTTGTTTTAATATCTCTTCTTTCATATGGTAATGCTAACCAAGGCATTTCTTTATAATATTTAATAAAAGAGTCTTTTTCTTTGTCAGAAGATATAAATATAATTTCTAAATCATTTGTATTATTAATATTATTTGTATTATTACTATTATTTGTATTATTATAATCATTTGTATTATTATTTTCTTTTATTTCTTCATATACTTCTGCTAATAATGGTGTAAATTTTTTACAAGGAGGACAATAATGACCAGAGAAATATAAACCAATAATTTTTTTATTTTTTAATATATTTTTTGTTTTTTCTAAAATAAAATTTGTATTTAATAATTCTTGTTCAATAATTGATTCCATAATTATATATTATTTTTATAATATTTATTTAATTCAATTTTAAAATTATAATGGTTTAGCAATAGGAGCTTTTTGAATAATTATATTTTGACCATAGTCATAACATTTTTTTTTAATTGATTTTACACGATCTGCATATAGCCAATAATTAAATCCTATAAATCCAATAATAGTAAGTGGCAATAATATAAAAATAGTAAAATTTGTACTAACTGCCATTGATGTAGAATAAATTGGTATTAATAACATACTTGCAACAGTAATTACTACAGATATTATTATAGGAATTAAAATCATAAAATATATAGAATTCCATCTATTATCACATTTTTCATATTCATTATCTAATTGGGAAAATTGTGAAGATTGTTGAGGATTTAAAGGCATGTTATATAATTTTGAATTTATTTGATTACCAATATTTGGTTGTATTACTACAGGATTTGCTGGTTGTAATGAAGGTAATTTTAAATTAGATGCCATAATATTATAATTTTAAAATATTTATATTAAACAAAAAAAAAATAATTAAAATTTAATTAATTAAATCAATTACAATCAAATTCAATATTATTGTTTTGTTGAGAAATACTAATTTCCTTAATATTAGTATTAGAATTAGAATTAGAATTAGAATTAGAATTAGTATTAGAATTAGAATTAGTATTAAAATTAGAATTAGTATTGCATTTAAATTGATTATTTAATATAAATAAATTTTTAATTTCTAAATAAGTATCAGTTATTATTTCTTCATTAAATTCATTAATAATTTTAAATTTAAATGGTACTTCTATTTTTTTATTATATATAAAATATAATCCCATCATAGTATTATCATTTCTATTCATTTCTATCCAATTATTATTTTGATATATATAAATAGAAGAAATACCACATTTATAATTTTCAGGCTGTAATGATAACCAATAATAATTAATTTCATCAGTTCTTAATTGAATAAAATCAGATACTATATTATTAGGACAGGGTATAAAATTCCATGTTGCTTTTTTTCTATCTGGGATATCTTGAATTAAGGTATTATAGGCATCAGTAAATAAATCTAAATCTCCATGTTGGCATTCTGGACATATATCAGTAATTATTGCATCAATATTTTTATTTTGATATTGAATATTAACACATTTTCCACATGATAATGAATTATTATATTGTCTAGAATTAATTGCTAAACCATAATTAAAATTCATATTTTTATTAGTCCATAAAGTTTTAAACCCACATGATCCACCATTTATTTTACCGCCATATGTTGTAATATCCCCAGAATAATTAATTTGATAAGTATTTTGATAACTTAAATTGATAAATATACTATATAATAAAGTAATTAATAATAATTGTGATTTCATAATTTATTTGATAAAAAAGTTGATTAAATATTTAAAAGATAATTAGTGTGTTATATTATTCTAAATACTTTACAATAAAAAAAAAATAATAATATTATTAAAATTAATTTTTTATTTTTTCTTTTGCATTTATGGAGGTAAAACTCCATTATATTGCCCATTTGTCATTTTGCAAATTTCATTTTGACAAGTTTCACCATCAAATAAATTTAAATTAGTATCACACAATACTCCATCTGGTAAACCTAAACATCCCATATTATATGCTGGTAATGTATTAGGTAAAGCTTCAATAATTGCTTTACAACCATCATTAATACAGTATGAATGAATTGCATTACCTACAAATGTACAATCAGAACCATCATTAAGATATGTAATTGTACAAGATCCGCCTGTTTGGCAATTATATGTTTGACATTTTTTTAATGGAACAGGGGGTACACTTGTTTGTGATATACAAACACCTGCTGCTGAACAAACACCACTTAAATTATTAATCTGACATACAGTTCCTGTTAATGGTAAAGAACAAGTACCTCGTTTAGTATCACATGTTGTACATTGAGGGCATGATGGACATGTTCTTGCTTTTTTTAATTCTCTTAAATTATTATTACTTAAAACAGCACTTAAATTTAATGATAATAGTAATAAAGTTTTAGTTAACATTTTTATTATTAATTATTAATTATTATTTATTTCTTATATATTTTATTAATATTTTATTGCTTATTAATTGCTTATTATTTATAATAATAATAGAATTATCTTTAATTACTAATAAGATTAAAATATATATGATATGTTATTAAATAAGATAAAATTGTACTATTTATTATAATATATATTTTTTTATTATAATTATATATATATATTGATGAAAAATTAATTAAATTTGCTAAAATACAGAATCTAATGAACATTTTTTAATATATAAATTAGTTAATGCATAAACAAAAATTAAAAAAGCAAAATGATTATATAAATCTTTATTAAGATAACTAAATAATATTAAAATAAAATATATTATAGTAAAATAAAATATATAAGTTTTAAAATTCATTTTTCATATTATATTAGTAAAAGTTAAAAAAAAATAAATAATAATTCATAATAATATATATAAATTTATAAAATAGATTTAATATTTTGTTTATATGCATCGGTATTTTTAAATTCCCTTATTGCATAATAAGCATTTTTAGGTTCACCATTTTCGGTTAAAATACCATAATTATTTTCTCCATTATGAGAACCTTTCCAACTTTCATTAGTTAATGAAAATAATTCATATCCTAAATAATTTGGATATTTTTTTAGACATTCTATATTACCCCATGAAAAATTCCATAATGCATTCCATTGTTCATTATCTCTAAATGTCCCATATTCAGATATAATCAAATATGAATTTTTTAAATCATTATTAGAGTAATAATCTCTAACAACATTTTGAACAACATCGCCATGTGTTTGTGCAGGATTATTATAAAAATACATATTAATACCTACTATATATTTTGGTTTAATATAATTTGGAATTTTATTATATATAAATTTTGCTGTTTTAAAATTTTCATCAAATATAGAAGAATGCATAATATATTTAGTTGAATCTATTGAATATAATGTTTCTATACCAAAAATAATATTATCAACATTACCAAAATATTCATTACCTACTGTATATATTTTTACACATTTATAATTTTTAACATTATTTACTAATTTTTGAATAGAATTAATATCTCTATTATCTAATAAATTATTAGAAATACCTATTTCTACTGATAAATTTAATTGATCGCATAATTTTAAAAATGATGAATGATCTCTATTAGGATCTAAATAATAAGTTCTTATATTATTAAATCCTAAATTTTTAACATTTTGTAATGATTTATTAGATTGTGGATTATCATATACATTTTTATATTGTTCAGTAAACCAATCATCACAATAAGTAATTGCGGCATTACTACATGCATATGCTACTCCATAAATTCCTTTTAATTGATGCATTTTTGATAGTTTTAATTAAATGATAATAAAGTTTAAAATAATTTAATTGAATTGTAAGTAATAAGTTGTTAAGTTTATATTACTATTAATATATAAAAAAAAAAATAAATAAAATAATTATATTAATAGTAGTAATAATTTATTAATTCTAATAATGTATTCAGATATTATAATATATTTAAAAAAAAATATATATTTTACATTTAATTCAAATAATTTTAAATTATATTATAAATTATTATTAATAATTTTTCTTTATTATATTTTAAAAATTATTAAATACAATAATAATGGTTATATTTTATTAATAGAAGATTTATATATATATATTATTAATTTTATTAATATAATATTATTAATTATAAGATTAACTTTAGCTCATAATAGTTATAAAAAAATGTATAAACGAATTAATGATGTATATAATTTAATAATAAAATTTTATATATTTTATATAATAAATTTTCAAAAAATAGAAGATATTGATGATAATAATAATTATGATGAATTAAATGATAATAATTCAGATATTGATATAATGGAAGAAAATAATAATATATATAATAATACAGATATTGTTATTGCTAATAGATATAATAATTCAAACTATAATTCAAACTATAATTTAAATTATTCTAATTATTATAATTATTATAATAATACTAATAATAGTACTAATAATACTAATAATAGTACTAATAATACTAATAATAGTACTAATAATTATACCATTAATAATACAAATATTGATATAAATCAAACATTTGAAGAGACAATTAAAAAAAAATATAGTAAAGAAATTAAAGATTTATTGTTATTTTATATTACTTATTTATTTACTATATGTAAAATAGAAAATAAAAATTATATAGTTAATAATAATATTAAATTTAAAAATTATCATAAATTTGATATATTTATTAATGATAAAATAAATGAGTTAAATAGTTATCATATTTTTAATATTAATAATAATCAATTTAAATTAAATTATATTGAAGCAAATATTTTACAAAATTTATCTAAATGCTATGATAAAAATTATTTTATTTTATATCATTATAAATATTTATTAACTATTTTTAATAATATTCAATCTATTAATTATAAAATATTATATTCATTAAATAATATTAGTATTATTTTTCATTTATTTAATTATATTAATGAAATTATAATATTTAGTAGTATAACATCATTAATATGCTATTATATTAATTATATACCTAATATAGGTATTATATATATATTAATTATCTCTTATATTTATTTATATATTAATCAATTAATATACTTATTAATGAATAATTTTACTATTATTAATAAAAATATTATTACTAATTATGGTATTGATATAGATAATATTTTATATAATTTATATGATGAATTATATATTTTAGAAAATATTAATATAAAGGATATTAAATATTAAAAATGATATATTATTAAAAAAATCCATATAATATATAAATATCTATTAATAAAATATAATTTAAATTTTTTTTTATATTTATATAATAATATAAATATAATAGTAATATTTACCCAAATTATTAAATATTCATAACTTTATAAATTTATAAAAATGGTTTTAGTTAAAAATTTACCAACAAATACTATTAATACATTACAAAATTTTGGTGGAGAAATATTATATGATTCTACAATTAATAGACCTATAGTAAATATATCTAGTGGGTTTAATAAATTTGTATTATCTAATTTAAATAATGAAGTAAGTGGTTTATCAGCATTATCAGCAACTAATTTAACAGGAACTTTACAAACAGCAGCACAACCAAATATTACATCTTTAGGTACTTTAACCAGTCTAACTAGTAATGGTGATGTTACTATTGCATCTCATAATGGATCAACTACTGGATTAATTTTAGGTTCTACATTAGTAACTGCAACAGGTACTGAATTAAATTATGTTGATACTACTCCTGGAACTGCTCAAGCTAATAAAGCATTAGTTACTGATTCTAATAATAGTATTGTAGGATTAACTAACTTAGAAACAGATAATTTAACTGTTAATGGTACATTAGTTACTGCAAGTGCTATTGAATTAAATTATACTGATGTTACTACTATCGGTGTTGCACAAGCAAGTAAAGCATTAGTTGTCGATGAAAATTTAGATATTGTTGGAATTCATAATATTGAAACAGATAATTTAACTGTTAATGGTACATTAGTTACTGCAAGTGCTATTGAATTAAATTATACTGATGTTTCTACTATAGGTACTGCTGACGCTTCTAAAGCATTAGTAGTAGATGCAAATAAAGATATAGGTGGTATTAGAAATTTATCTGCTGAAAATTTAACAGGCACTTTACAAACTGCAGCACAACCAAATATTACATCAGTAGGTACATTAACAAATTTAGCAGTTGCTGGAGAATTAACAGTTGCTGGTTTAGAAATTAGTGGTGTTCCATTAACACCGGCAGATACTGGCGGTATTCGTGTTAGAGTATTTTCTACAAATAATTTTAATGGTAGAATTATTAAAAATGATGTGGTAGATAATGTTGATTTTACTGATTATATACCTTCACTACAATCTGAAAATTATTCTATGGAGGTATGGGGTTATATTAAACCTTTATATTCTGAAAATTATACATTTGTAGTTACATCTAATGATCATTTTAGATTATGGATTAATAATGAATTAGTTAAAACTCAATGGACTACAGGAACACATACTTCATTACAAACTGATCCAATTGCCTTAACTGCAAATGTATGGTATCCAATTTATATTCAACATCGTCAAGATACTAGTACTCAAAGATTACGTTTAGTTTGGGAATCAACTAGTCAAACATCAGAAACTATTCCACAAAGTGCATTTGCTTTTGATAATAGAGAAGTTCCAGTAAGTACTAGAGAAATATATGCTCAAGATTCCTTAACCTTATATGATATTACTAATGGACATAAGTCATCATTAGTTGTTAATTCTTCAGGTGATTTATCCTTAACTTCTCATTCTGATAATATAGATATTTTAGGTCATGATGGTTCTACTAAAGGATTAAAATTAGATGGAACTTTAGTTACATCTACAGCAACTGAATTAAATTATGTTGATACTACTCCTGGTACTATAGAAGCAAGTAAAGCTTTAGTAGTTGATGTAAATAGAGATATTACTAATATTAATAATATATCATCTACTGGCAATTTAGTATTAACGGGTACTGCTAATATTAATGATACAACTGATTCATCTAGTTCAATAACAGGTGCTCTTACTATTGCTGGTGGAGTTGGTATTGCTAAAAAGTTATATGTTGGTGATGATTTAGATGTCACTGATAATGTGTCTATTGGTGGTGATCTAACAGTAACTGGTCCTATTTTAGCAATACCAACAGGTGATACTGCTTCTAGACCAAACCCCGCATCTGGCGGTTATATTAGATATAATAGCCAAACAAGTCAATTTGAGGGATATGGTGCAGGAAATGCATGGGGCTCTTTAGGGGGAGTATCTGATGTTAATCAAGATACTAAAATTTTAGCTGAAGATGGAGCAGGGACTAATGATGATAATTTAAGATTTTTTAATAATGGATCAGAAAATATGAGATTAACAGCATTAGGTTTATTAGGTTTAGGAACAAATGCTCCAGATAAAAAATTAGAAATTAATAGTACAAATGGTGATTGTTTACGTTTAACATATAATGATGCAAATGGATCAGCAGTAAATTATGCTGATTTTACTGTTAATTCTACTGGTGAATTAACATTAAATTCATCAGGGGATACTATATTTATTCATATTAGTGATAATTTAGATATTGAAGGTCATAATGCTTCAACATTAGGTTTAAAATTAGCTGGAACATTAGTTACTTCAACAGCAACAGAAATTAATTATCTGGATTTAACTACTGGGCCAGGTACTGCGGAAGCAACTAAAGCAGTTGTATTAGATGCTAGTAGAGATATTACTAATATTAATAATATAACAACAACTGGGACATTAGATATAACAGGAGTAGTTAATTTTAATGATATTACGGATGCTACTAGTAGTACTGCTGGTGGATCACTTACAGTAGATGGTGGTGCAGCTATTGCTAAAAAATTATATGTTGGAACTGATCTTTCTATTGGTGGTGATTCTACTTTATTAGGGACATTAGATGTAACTGATACAACTACCTTATCTAGTACATTAGATGTAACTGGAGTTGTTAATTTAAATGATATTACTGATGCAACTAGTAGTACTTCTGGTGGTGCACTTACAGTAGATGGTGGTGCAGCGATTGCTAAAAAATTATATGTTGGAACTGATCTTTCTATTGGTGGAGATTCTACACTAACAGGTACATTAGATGTTACTGCTGCAACTACATTATCTAGTACATTAGATGTTACTGGAGTTGTTAATTTAAATGATACAACTGATTCATCTAGTTCAACTTCTGGTGCTTTAATAATAGATGGTGGTGTTGGTATTGCTAAAAAATTATATATTGGAACTGATCTAAATGTTACAAATGATACAACAATTGGTGGGGTAGTTAATTTAGATAATACTACAGATGCGACAAGTAGTACTGCTGGAGGTGCACTTACAATTGATGGTGGTGCAGCTATTGCTAAAAAATTATATGTTGGAACTGATTTATCAATCGGTGGTAATTCTACTTTAAGTGGTACATTAGATGTTACATCTTCTACAACATTATCTAATACATTAGATGTAACTGGTGTTGTTAATTTAAATAATGTTACTGATGCTACCAGTAGTACTGCTGGAGGTGCACTTACAGTAGATGGTGGTGCTGCGATTGCAAAAAAATTATATGTTGGAACTGATCTTTCTATTGGTGGTGATTCTACCTTAACTGGTACTTTAGATGTAACTAGTGCAACTACTTTATCTAGTACATTAGATGTCACTGGTATTGTTAATTTAAATGATATTACTGATGCTTCTAGTTCAACAACAGGTGCTTTAATTATTGATGGTGGTGTTGGTATTGCTAAAAAATTATATGTTGGTACTGATTTATCTATTGGTGGTGATTCTACACTAACAGGTACATTAAATGTGACTGGAGCTACTACCTTATATAGTTCATTAGATGTTACTGGAGCTTTTAATTTAAATGATACTACTGATTCTTCTAGTTCTACAACAGGTGCATTAACTATTGCAGGTGGTGTTGGTATTGCTAAAAAATTATATGTTGGAACGGATTTATCTATTGGTGGAGATTCTACATTAACTGGTACTTTAGATGTTACTGCAGCAACTACATTATTAAGTACTTTAGATGTTACTGGAATTGTTAATTTAAATGATACTACTGATTCTTCTAGTTCAACTTCAGGTGCATTAATAATTGATGGTGGTGTGGGTATTGCTAAAAAATTATATGTAGGTACTGATTTATCAATAGGTGGTAATTCTACATTAACTGGCACATTAGATGTCACAGCAGCAGCAACTTTATCTAGTACATTAGATGTTACTGGAGTTGTTAATTTAAATAATGTTACTGATGCTACTAGTAGTACTGCTGGAGGTGCACTTACAGTAGATGGTGGTGCTGCGATTGCTAAAAAATTATATGTTGGAACTGATCTTTCTATTGGTGGTGATTCTACCTTAACTGGTACTTTAGATGTTACTGCAGCTACTACTTTATCAAGTACCTTAGATGTTACTGGAGTTGTTAATTTAAATGATACAACTGATTCATCTAGTTCAACATCTGGTGCTTTAATAGTAGATGGTGGTGTCGGTATTGCAAAAAAATTATATGTTGGTACTGATTTATCTATTGGTGGTGATTCTACATTAACTGGTACTTTAGATGTTACTTCTGCAACTACATTATTAAGTACATTAGATGTTACTGGAGTTGTTAATTTAAATGATACAACTGATTCATCTAGTTCAATAACAGGTGCATTAATTATTGATGGTGGGGTTGGAATTGCTAAAAAATTATTTGTTGGAACCGATTTATCAATAGGTGGTAATTCTACATTAACTGGTACATTAGATGTTACTGCTGCTACTACTTTATCAAGTACATTAGATGTTACTGGAGTTGTTAATTTAAATGATACAACTGATTCATCTAGTTCAACTTCAGGTGCTTTAATAGTAGATGGTGGTGTAGGTATTGCTAAAAAATTATATGTTGGAACTGATTTAAATGTAACTAATAATACTACATTAGGTGGATTAGTTGATTTAAATGATAGTACTGATGCAACTAGTTCAACTACAGGAGCTCTTACTATTGCTGGTGGTGTTGGAATTGCTAAAAAGTTATATGTTGGTGATGATTTAGATGTCACTGATAATGTTTCTATTGGTGGTGATCTAACAGTAACTGGGCCTATTTTAGCAATTCCAACTGGCGATACTGCTTCTAGACCAAATCCTGCATCTGGTGGTTATATTAGATATAATACACAAACAAGTCAATTTGAAGGTTATGGTGCTGGAAATGCTTGGGGTTCATTAGGTGGAGTATCTGATGTTAATCAAGATACTAAAATTTTAGCAGAAGATGGTGCTGGAACTAATGATGATAATTTAAGATTTTTTAATAATGGTTCTGAAACTATGAGATTAACCTCTACTGGATTATTA